>Ga0247771_1000035_pt1 | contig 68175 bp, 70 predicted proteins | sample UWRJL197509C6_FD_179948 | JGI IMG/M metagenome (GOLD analysis project Ga0247771, IMG submission 179948) | Plant litter microbial communities from Arlington Agricultural Research Station in Wisconsin, United States - UWRJ-L197-509C-6 | ecosystem: Environmental > Terrestrial > Plant litter >... | reverse complement strand
AACGTGGTGCTCCGCCACGAGTTCCCCGCCGCGGTACCAGCGCACGACCGGGTGCAGGTACCGCCCGTCCAGGCCGCTGGTGTCCTGCTGGGAGTTCCGCCCCGCCGAGACGTCGAACGGGTTGACCAGGTCGTGGTCCTCGCCGTACTCCAGGGTCGTCGTCAGGTAGGACTCCACGTCGCCGAACTCGCCCTTGGCCGCCGCGACCTCCAGGTGGGCCACCGGGACCTCCTCGGCGTAGCGCACCGACCCGTCCGAGCCGACCAGCACCGCGTCGCACAGGAACCCGAACACCTGCCACAGCGCGGAGCTGCGGTTGACCCGCTCGACCACGGCGTCGGCGACGGCCTCGGCCGTGGGCTCCAACTCGCGGCTGGGCCAGGCGACGCCGTGGTGGCGCTGCTCCAGGATGTGGTGCAGGGCGCGCACGCCGTAGCGGAAGCCGTGGATGAAACCGCTGGTCGACTTCTTGAAGTCGCGCACCTGGGTAATGGTCCCGGCGAAGTGCAGGCCGGGGACGTTGATCGATTCCCAGGCCTCGGTCTGGGCCGGGAAACGATCTTTGATGGTCAATTCCGGGCGGCATTCCGGCGCGAACACGGACGCGTCGAACCGGAACCCGGTAGCGAGGATCACCCGGTCGTAGCGGATTTCCTTCACCACTTCGTCGACCCGCTCGAATGAGACGCGGACGAGGAAGCCGTCACCGTCCGCGCGAATGCTCAGAATGCGGCCGTCGAGCAGCGCGTTCTGCGACTTCAGCTGGTAGGTGTCCAGGAAGTTGTTGTTCACCGCGCGCAGGTGGCCGACGAAGTGCGTCTGCCACGCCAGCCGCAGCGAGCCCGGCCCGGCGACGTGGATGACCGCCGCGGTCTCGATCAGGTTGTCGGCCGTCTCGAACGCGGAGTTCCCCCGGCCGACGATGAGCACGCGCTGGTCGGTGAAGTCCTCGGGGTCGACCGGGACGTCGGTGTACAGCTCGGCCAGCTCGGCGCCCTCGATGTCGGGCACGTACGGCAGCGTGACCCCGGTCGCCATGATCACGCGCTTGGCCCGGTAGGTGTTCCCGTGCTGGTCACGGGCCACGAAGTCGTCCGGGCGGCTGATCTGCTCGATGCGCGTGCGGTAGCGGACGGCGAGGTCGTGTGCGCTCGCGAAGTCGGCGAGGTAGCGCACGAGGTCCTCGGCCGCGGGGAAGTAGCGGGGCGTGTAGGAGGTGAACAGCGGCGCGCCCTCGTCCGAGAGCAGCGAGTTCCAGTCGGTGCGCAGGCGCAGCTCGGGGTCGTCCCAGCCGGTGTGCACCTTGTTGATCGAGATCAACTTCCGGTGCCGGGGAAATCGGGTGAAGAACGTGCCCGGCGCGTCCCCCGATTCGACGACGAGGTAACTCCGGCCCGCGCGGGCGAGGAAATAGCCCGCCTGCAACCCGGCAGGACCCCCGCCGACGACGAGGTAATCGATCGACTGTTCGCTCGGCACTCAAATTCTCCGATCCCCGATCGGTGGTGTGCTGACGTAGTTGATGTTTAAAGCAGTAGCCCTTCTTTGGCAAGTGTGGTCCGGATCACATCCATTTGGCGGAACTGAAAACAATGGTCAGCAGAGTGGTTTTGGGCCGAATGGACCGATTCGCTGTCGAATTCCTGTCGATTCCGGTCGGCGGGTCGCGGCAGTGGTAGGGAGGGCACGATCACGAACGGAGGGCGACGTGGGCGTTGCGACGGATGGCCTGTACCCCCAGGCGCTGCTGGAGGCGCTCGAAGGCGACCCCGACGGGATCGCCTTCGAGCACGGTCCGCGCCGGGTGACCCGAGGTGAGCTGCTGGACCTGGTCGCCCGCTTCGCGGGTGGCCTCAGGGCGGTCGGGCTCGGTCCCGGCAGCGGGGTCGCCGTCGGCACGGCCGTGACCCCGGAGGGGTTCGCCGCCCTGCTGGCCGCGTACTCGCTCGGCTGCCGCGTCGTGGGGGTGCGCGCGGGCCTCACCGCCGCGCAACTGCCGCACGTCGTGGGGGACGTGGACGCGCTGGTCGTCGACGACGCCACCCGGACGCCCGAACTGGTGGCCGCGGTGGGTACGGCCGCGGTGGTGAGGCTGGGCCCAGAACTGCGCGGCAAGCCGGAGAAGCCCGTCGCACGCGGGAACCCGGAGGACGTCGCCGTGGTGATGTTCACCAGCGGCAGCACCGGAGCCCCCAAGGGCGTGGCCGTCACCTACGCCGCCCTGAGCGCGCAGTGGTGGCACCCGTCCCGGTGGAGCCCGCGGACGAAGCGGCTCGCGGCGGGGTACGGCCGGTTCCTGCTGTTCGGCTCGCTGACCAGCGCGGTGATGCTGGAGCACGTGAGCCTGTGCCTGGTGTCGGGCGGGACCGCGGTGATCCCCGAGGGCCTGCCGGAGTTCCCGCGGGTGATCCCGGACCTGCGCGTCACGGCGTGCCTGCTGACCGTGCCGCGGACGTACCACGTGCTCGACGTGCTGCGCGAACAACCGGTGGACCTGAGCAGCCTGCGCGTGCTGATCGTGGCCGGGTCGCCGATCGAACCGCACCGGATGGCCGAGGCGTTCGAACGGATCGGCCCGGCCGTCATGCAGGGCTACGGCCAGACCGAGATCGGCCTCATCTCGCTGCTGTTCGCCGACGACGTCGCCGAGTGGCCGGAGGCGGTGGGGTCGGTGGGACGGCCGATCGCCGAGGTCGAGGTCGAGGTGTGGGACGCCCAGGGGAATCCCTTGCCCACCGGGACGATCGGCGAACTCTGGATCCGCGCGGAGTGCGTGCTGGCGGGCTACTGGCGTGACGAGGAGCAGACCGCGGACCTCGTGCGCGACGGCTGGGTGCGCACCCGCGACCTCGGCCACCTCGACGAGCGCGGCTTCCTGCACCTCACCGGCCGGGCCCGCGACGTGATCATCGTCAACGCGGTCGTCCACTACGCCGGGCCGATCGAGCAGGCGCTGGCCGTGCACCCGGACGTCGACCAGGCCTACGTCGTCGGCGCTCCGGACGAGCGCACCGGCGAGGCCGCCCACGCGTTCGTGGTGCGCGCGAACGACCGCGACCCGGACCTCGACGAACTGCGGGCACTGGTCGTGACGGCGCTGGGTGAGGCGGCGGTGCCCGCGACCATCACCGTCGTCGCGGACGTCCCGGTGGGACCGAGCGGCAAACCCGACAAGCGGGCCCTCCTCGGCTCGCCGTCCACGGGCGGGGGCGGTGGTGACGCGTAGGATGCGACTGTCGGTGCGGCGGGCCCGCTGAGGTCGTGCGGTGGAGGAGTTCCATGTCGGAGGTGCCCGGTGTGCCCCCGGCGCAGCAGCTCCTGGTCGGGATCGCGCGGCTCGGTCAGGCCATCCGCATGGACGCGTGGCGCAACAACGGCCCGCACAACCTTTCCCCCTTGCAGTCCGACATCGTCACCTTCCTCGCCGAGGAGGCCGTTCCCCGCAGGCAGGGCGACATCGTGGCGGCGCTCGCGTCCACGCCGCCCACCGTCTCCGACGCGGTGAAGTCGTTGCGCGCCAAGGGACTCCTGGAAGGCGTCCGCGACCAGAAGGACGCGAGGGCGATCGTCGTGCGGCTGACGCCCGAGGGGGAGTCGGAGGCCCGTCGACTCGGCGACGTGTCGCGGGTGATGAGCGAGGCGTTCTCGGTGCTGTCGGAGGCCGACCTCGCCGCGATGCTCCGCGGCACCACCGCGGTCGTGAAGGGGTTGCAGGACCGGCACGCGATCCCGGTGTCCCGCATGTGCCTGACCTGCCGGTTCTTCCAGCCGAACGCCCACCCGGAGGACGCGGACCACCCGCACCACTGCGGGTTCGTCGACGCGCCCTTCGGTGACGCGCAACTGCGGGTCACCTGCCCGGACCACCAACCCGCGGACTAGTCGTCCGGAACTCGCGCGTGGACGGCACGAGCGCGGCGGCCGCGGGGGCGGCGAAGCAGACGACGGCGCACACGGCCAGCACCGGGCGTGCCCCGAAGTGGTCGATGGCCGGGGCGATCAGCGCGAGGCCGACGGGGGCCAAGCCGTAGGAGAGCAGGAAGTCCAGTGAGGACACCCGAGCCAGCTTCGTCGGCTCGACCTCCCGTTGGGTGCCGGTGAACCACGGCACGTTGAACAGCTCGATCCCCAGGCCCGCCACGACGTACGCGCCCACCACGACGGCTGCGGGCACGGGGAGCAGCAGGCTCAACGGCGCGAACCCGTAGACGCCGAGACCCGCGAGGGCTACCCAACCCTGGGCGCGTGGCCGCCAGCGGGCCATGAGGACCGCGCCGACGAGCGCGCCCAGGGTGTACGCGGTCAGCGCCGCGGCGAGCACGGCCTCCGTGCCGTACCGGTCGCGGCTCACCAGCGGCAGCGCGACACCGGTCGCGGAGTAGCCGGTGGCGATCACCGCGGTCAGCGCGCCCAGACCGGCCAGGAACCACGGGTGCCTGCGCGCTTCCCGCAGGCCGTCGACGAAGTCGGCGGTGAAGCGGGGACGGGTCGCCGTGACGGCCACCCGTGCGGTGCCTGCGGGCGGGAGGACGGCGGCCACCAGCCACAGGACTCCGGTCGCGATCAGCAGGACGGGGGTGTCGACGAAGACCGCCACGAGCGCGGTGAGACCGGGCGCCACGAGGGTGGTCACCCGCACGGACAACGTCATGGCCGCGTTCGCCTGCTGCCGCCGGTCCTCGGCGACGACCTCCGCCGCGAGCGCCTGGTACGCGGGTCGACACGCACCCTGACCCGCTCCCACCGCCGCCGCGGCCACCGCCATCACCACCGTCGACCGCCCCACGCCCAGCGCGATCAGCGGTGACGCGGCCGCGGCGACCAAGCCTGCCACCAGCAGGATGCGCCGTCGTGGATACCGGTCTGCCAGCACTCCGGCCACCGGCACCGCGACGAGGAAGCCCGCCGTGCGCGCGGCCAGCACCACGCCCAGCTCCACCGCGCCGATCGACCGGTCGAGCACGGCCAGACCGAGGATGAACGGCAGCGCCCACGTGGCGAGGCCGGACGCGGTCGAACTCGTCCAGAGCCGGAGGAAGTCCTTGCCGCGCAACGCCGATCGCGTCACCGGTCACCCGCGACGTGCTCCGCCCAACGCCGGAGCACCTGTTCGCCCTCAGCGGCGACGGCGTGGATCTCATCCGGGGTGATGGTGGTTCCCGGCGGCAGGTGCGGCGCGGCCTGGGCGAGCGCGTCGGCGTCGAACTCGACGTGGAACTGGAAGCCGTACGACGCGCCGACCCGGAACGCCTGCCGCGCGTACCGGTCCGAGCCCGCGAGCCGCACGCCGTGCTCGGGCAGGTCGAACGTGTCGTGGTGCCAGTGCACGACCGGCGGCCGTGGCCCCGAGGGGCCGAGGACCGGGTCGGCGAGCCCGGCGGGCGTGAGCGCGACCGTGCCGACGCCGACCTCCAGGTCCGGGCCCCGCCACACCCGTGCGCCCAGGGCGGCGGCGAGGAGTTGCGCGCCCAGGCACACGCCCAGGACCGGCTTGTCGAGGCGGACGAACTCCCCGATGAGGTCGCGTTCCCGTGCCAGGTGCGGGTGGGCGTCGTCGTCGAACGCTCCCATGGGACCGCCCATCACGACGAGGACGTCGAGGTCCGCCGCGTCCGGCAGGGGTTCCCCGTCGTAGACCCGCACCACCCGGCAGTCCGCGCCCACGGCGGCCAGCGCGGGGGCGATCAGGCCCGGACCTTCGAACGGGACGTGCTGGACCACCACCGCTCGCACGGCGCCCTCCTCTTCCGCGCTGTCGACGGCGTCAGCATGCCACACGACCGGTAGGAGTCCTACCGAGTTAGCCGGTGACCGGTTCGTGCTCCGGGCAGTCGGTCCGCAACTCCGCGAGCGGCAGCGGCGTCCTCAGCAGGGCGCAGTGGTGCGGCGCGGCCTGGTCCGCGTGCGCGTCGGGGCGGAAGAAGCGGCACGTGGTGCACATGCGCACGACGCTGACCACGCCTCGGCGGTGCAGGTCCGCGATGAGGTGCAGGAGACTGTCCAATGTGGTCGCCCGGCTCTCCGGCGACAGGTTCGCCAACGCGGACAGCAACGGCTCGTCCCACGCCGCCAGTTCGCGGGCGACCTCCTCGCCGCGCCCGGTCAGCGTGAGCAGGCGTCGACGCCCGTCCGAACCGGGGGAGCGGGTCAGGAGTTCCTTGCGCTCCAACGATCCGACCGCGTCCGACAGCGTGGGCGTGGTGACGTCGAACTCCGCGGCGAGGGCGTTGACCTCCCGGAGGACCGGCGGCTGCCGGGTGAGGGCCAGCACCACCTGCTGCTGCAACGGGGACAGGCCCTGCGCGCGGGCGCTGCGCTGGGCCAGCGAGCGCAGTCCGTGCCCCAGGCGTTCGACCGCGTCCGCCACCCGCCGGTCGAGGTCGGCCGTCATCGAACACCTCGGGTAGGACTCCTCATCACCTGGATGGTACGCACCGCGGCCGTGCGTCGAGGTCTTGTCGTGCCCGAAGGAAACCCCGCCCTGTGACGTGGCGCACGGGGTCTTGTGGTCCACGGCCGCACGCTTATAGTTGGCACTGCCAAGCAATGCTCCGTTCGGAAGGAACCCCGTCATGCCTCGTCTCACCGTCGTCGACCCCGCCACCGCCGAACCCCGTACCCGCGCCCTGCTCGACAAGGTCGAACGCGCACTCGGCGTGACGCCGAACATGATGAAGGCGATGGCCAGCTCACCGGCCGTGCTCGACGCCTACCTGTCGTTCAGCGGCGCGCTGTCCAAGGGACGCCTGCCCGCCGCGGCCCAGGAGCAGATCGCCCTCGTCACGGCCGTGGCCAACGAGTGCGGCTACTGCCTGGCGGCCCACACCGTCCTGGGCGCCAAGGCGGGCGTCAGCGAGGAGGACCTCGTCTCGGGCCGCCACGCCCGCGCGGCCGACCCGAAGGTCGAGGCCGCGCTGCGCTTCACCCTCGCGGTCATCTCCACCAAGGGTTTCGTCGCCGACGCCGACCTCGCCGCCGTGCGCGCCGCGGGCTACGACGACGGCGAGATCGGCGAGATCGTCGCCGCGGTCGCCCTCAACACCTTCACCAACTACTTCAACTCCGTAGGCGAGACGCAGCTCGACTTCCCCGCGGTCGACGCGACGCTCGGCCACTGATCACGGTGGTCGTGTCGCCATCGCCGCCGTCCTAGCCGCGGGCGGCGGTGATGGCGGCCATGGCCGCCCGTGCGCGGAGCTGGCCGGGCGGCAGTTCGCCTTCGGCGCGGGCCTTCTCCAGTGCCGAGGTCCACCACGCCAGGTCGTCCAGCGTGATGGTCAGGCTCGCGGCGGTCATCGGGTTGACCGGGTCGCCCTGCTCGTCGAACGCGTCGTTGACGAACGGGATGACGGTCGCGTTGCGCAGTGGAACGGCCTCGGTCTCGACGAACATCTGCGCCAGGTGCTCGATGGAGCGGATCCCGCCGCCGATGCCCGCGCTGTACCCGACCGCGGCGACCGGCTTGTGCCGGAACCCGAACGACAGCCAGACCGTGTCGATGGCGTTCTTCAACGCGGCCGGGACGCTGTGGTTGTACTCCGGGGTGACGACCAGGAACGCGTCCGAGTCCTTGACCTTCTTGTTCCAGGCCCGCACGAGCGGCTCGGAGTAGGTCGGGTCGGCCAGGTCGCCGATGGTGCCCGCGTGCTCGGCGAAGAACGGCAGCGGCCAGTCCCGCAGGTCCGCGAGTTCCACGTCGAAGCCCCCGTGCTCGTCCAGGTGGGACAGCACCCAGGGGACGACCCGATCGGCCGCCCTGGTGGGCCGGGTGCTCGCCGTGATCACCAGAAGTTTCGCCATCGACGCTCTCCTCATCGCGCTGGAACAGTTCGCACAACGTACTGTACGCGACCTTAACTGTATGCGGAGGGTAAAGTGACCCCGGTGGAACGAGCAGCGCCCGCGACGGCCGCCACCGGGGCTTGTGCGGCCGAGCGCTGCACCACGGCCGTCGCCGGCCCCGTCGTGGACGTCGCCGGCGGGTTGGTGCAGCTCAGCCACCTGGTCCAAGCCGTGCAGACCCGCGTGGCGCTGCGCCACGACCTGACCCCCGTCCAGGCCCGGCTCCTGTGCCTGCTGCTGGACGGACCGCGCGGGATGGCCGACCTGGCCCAGATCCTCCGCGTCGAGAAGGCCGCGCTCACCGGCCTGATGGACCGCGTCGAACGCCGCGACCTCGCGCACCGCTCGGCCGTCCCCGGCGACCGCCGCTCACTGCGGGTGGTCCTCACCGACCTCGGCCGCGGCACCGCAAGGGCGTTCCAGTTCGAGGCCTCGGCCGAACTCGCCCACCTCACCGACTTCCTCGACGCCGACGACGCGGACCGCTTCCTGGCCACGCTGGCCGAGATCGTCGACCGCAACCGCCCGCACCCGAGGTAGGGGAGTGCTCGCGTCGTCGAAACCGGCCTAGCCTGGCGGGATGGTGACCAGGACCAAGGACGGCGGCACGTGGCGCGTCGGGACCCAGGCCGACGCGGCGTGGATCGTGGACGGCACGCGGGCGAGCCGCACCATCGCGGCGGCCGTCCCGCCGGTGTTCGACGCCTACGCCACGGTCCCGCTGCCCACCGACGACGCGGTCCAGGAGGAGCACGACCGCACGGTCATCGCCCTGTTGAGCCAGTGGGCGGCGCGGCCGTGGTGGCTGGGCTACCTCGACACCGGGGCCGACGACCTCGTCTTCCCCGACGCGCCGACGGTGACGTTGTACGCGGGGTGGAGCTACGTTCTCGTCGAGGCGGGACCCGCGCAGGCCGCCACCTGGCGGCGGGAGGGGCCGGGGGCGTTCTGGAAGGGCTCGCTGCCGAACCTGGTGTTCCCGGCCGACCGCTCGTGGCTCTACTCGGTGCTGTGGGACGACGACCACGCGAGCCTCGGGGGACCGGCGGCGCTGGTGGACGCGTTCGCGCGCCACCCCGTCCTGCACACCGCCGTTCAGTCGTCGCCGTAGAACAGTCCGGTGCGGCGCAGGACCACCCACCGCTCACCGGGCCGATCGACCGCCACCGGGTACCACCGCGGCTCCAGCGCCGCGCGCAGTTCCTCGCCCCGCTCGACCAGCGAGCTCACGGCGGGTTCGCCCACGACGATCACGGCCGACCAGTCGACGTGCGCCATGAGGTGGTCCGCGGTGACCCCGAACCGCGCTTCCAGGAGCACGACCACGTCGTGCCCGGTGTCCGGGCCCGACTCGACCTCGCCGACGTCGGGCACCTCGACGTCCGCGGTCTCGCCGAGGTCCCGCTCCTCGCGCTGCTCGGACCACACGTGGCTGTCGAGCCCGGTGATCCGCGAGCACAGGTCGAACGCCTGCTCGTCGGACAGGATCAGCGTCACCCGGCGGCCCTCGACCAGGGTGAACGTCAGCTCGGCCTCCGGTGCGCCGCCCGAGCCGGGCTCGGCCTCGACGTGCCCGGCGACCTCGCCGAACAGGACGGGGTCGGCGGGGCTTTCCCGGCCCGCGCCCAGCGAGGGCAGGTTCGCGGCCAGGTCCACCACGCACCGCGCGGCGGTCCAGAACGACTCCCGGTCGCGGAACTCCGTGCGGCTTCGGGTCAGCGTCCGCCCGATCCCCGGCGGTTCGACGTGCGCCTCCACCGTGCCGCGGTCGCCGTGCCAGGTCGCGAGCACCGTGACGTTGTTGGCCATGCGCTTCCGGTAGTGCTCGACGTGGCCGTCCCGGACGAGTTCCCAGCCCTTCACCACGGTGGTCACGAAAGGTTCCTCCCCGACTGCGGCACGGTCCTCGGACGTGCCGCGGGCGGTCGTCGTTCCGGCTGTCAGGAGCGGGCGGCGACGAGCAGGGCGAAGGCGGCGATGATCACGGCGACGCGGACGTAGTGGTAGCGGTCCCACCGGTTCATCTGCTCCTTCCAGTCGGCGGGCCGGGTCTCCGGGGTCCAGTTCTTGGTGCGGTTGTTGATGGGGACGAGCAGCAGGATCGACATCACGACGCTGACGACCAGCAGTCCGGCCGCGGTGACGACGAGGCCCGCGCCGCCGTCGTTCCAGCCCGCGACGGCCCAGACCGCGGCGAGGACGAGTGAGCCGATGTACCAGACCGGCATCACGGCGCCGAGCATCCGGCCGCCGTGGGCCCGGCCGCTGAGGTAGCTGTCGTCCGGGAGCTTGTCGAGGATCGGGTTGACGACGAAGGCGACGGAGAACTCCACCCCCACCATCACGCCGACGACGACGGTGGTGAGCACCTCGAGTGCGTTGAGCATGGTGACCGCTCCAGATATCTAGCGTTGACAGGTTGTGTTGCAACGCTAGCGCTACTGCCGCTCTCTTGTCTAGCGGTGCTAGGATCACCTCGTGTCGGTACAGGAACGCAAGGAGCGCGAACGGGCGGACCGCGAACGCCTCATCGTCGCGACGGCCCGTGACCTCGCGGAGCAGCAGGGCTGGGACGCGGTCACCACCCGGCGGCTCGCCGAGCGCATCGAGTACAGCCAACCCGTCCTCTACAGCCACTTCCGCGGCAAACGCGAGATCATCGGCGCCGTCGCCCTCGAAGGCGCGGCCGAGATGGCTGTGGCACTGAGGGCCTCGACGTCCGCCGCGGACGGCCCACGAGCGCGGGTCACCGCCCTCGCCCGCGCCTACCTCGAGTTCGCCACGCGCAACCCGGCCGTCTACGACGCCATGTTCCAGCTCGACGGCGGTTTGGCGTTCGCGGAAGAAGACACCCCGGAACCCCTGAAGGACGCCTTCGCCGCCCTGCTGGAGTGCTTGGGCGAGGTCGCGGGCGACGGCGTCCACCCCGGACTGTTCACCGAGGTGTTCTGGGCGGCCCTGCACGGTCTGGCGACCCTGACCCGCGCCGGACGGCTGCCGCCGGGGGACGCCGAGCGGCGGACGGCACTGCTGGTGGACCGCCTCGCCGTGCTCTGACCGGTCAGCGGCGGCTCTCGATCGTCAGGCCGCCGGACATCACCGCGCGGAGGTGGTCGCCGGTGAGCACGTCGTGCGGGTAGCCGAGGTCGAGCGTGCTGGCCGCGTCAAGGCGGGCCGTCTGGTCGTCGGTCAGGTCGAGCGTCAGGGCGTCCAGGTTCCCCCGCAACTGCTCGGGTGTGCGGGCGCCGATGACGGGCGCCGTCACGCCGGGCCGTCCCAGGTTCCACGCCAGCGCGACCTGGGCGGGCGTGCGTTCCACCTCGGCGGCGACCTCGCGCACCACGTCGGCGATGGCGAGCGTGCGGTCGGTGACCATGCCCAGGCCCGCGTTGAAGCTCTTGCGGCCGCGTTCCCCCGACGGGGTCAGGTCGGCGCGCGTGTACTTCCCGGACAGCACCCCGCCACCCAGCGGTGAGAACGGGAGCACGCCGAGCCCGAGGCTCTCGGCCATCGGGATCAGGTCGCGTTCCCCGGCCCGGTTGATGAGGCTGTACTCGATCTGCAGCGCCACCAGCGGTGACCAGCCGCGCAGGTCGGCGATCGCCTGTAGCCGGGAGATCTCCCACGCCGGGGCGTTGGACATCCCCAGGTACAGGACCTTGCCCTGCCGGACCAGGTCGTCCATGCCGCGCAGGACCTCCTCGCCCGGCGTCGCGGCGTCCCACACGTGCACGTACAGCAGGTCCAGGTAGTCCGTGCCGAGGGAGCGCAGGCTGTTCTCCACGGACGCGAAGAGGTTCTTGCGGTGGGAGCCGCCGGAGTTCGGGTCGCCGGGCGTGCGCAGGGTGGAGTACTTCGTCGCCAGCACCAGGCTCTCGCGCCTGCCGCGGGTGAGGTCGCCCAGCAGCCGTTCGGAGCCGCCGTAGGAGGCGGCGGTGTCGACGAAGTTGCCGCCGCGCTCCACGTAGGTCTCGAACAGCGTGCGCGCGTCGTCCGGCTCGGAGCCCCAGCCCCACTCGTTGCCGAAGGTCGCCGTGCCCAGTGCCAGCGGCGAGACCCGCAGCCCGGAACGGCCCAGCAGCCGGTAGGTGTCGAGGGTGAGCGCCATCGTGTTCTCCCGTGCTCGTGGTCGTGGACGAGGACCAGCCTGCGACCGGCGCGGGGTTCGGGTAAGGGAAGACGCTTCCTGGGAACAGCCGTCCTACCCCGGCTGTTGGACCTCTCATGATCACCGACGCCGTGGACGTGACGCGGGAGCTGGCCGCGTTCCTGCGGAGCAGGCGGGAACGCCTGGACCCGCGGGACTTCGGCCTCCCGTCGAGTCGGAAGTCCAGGAGAACGCCGGGGTTGCGTCGCGAAGAGGTCGCCGAACTGGCCGGGGTCAGCGTCGACTACGTGGTGCGGCTGGAACAGGCACGCGGCCTGCGCCCGTCGGTGGACGTGGTGGAGGCCTTGGCGGGCGCGTTACGCCTGCCTCCGGACGAACGCGCCTACCTCTTCGGCCTGCTCCGGCACCGCCCCCACGCCGACGGCAAGGCCGCTACCACGGCGTCACCGTCGCTGGTCCGCCTGCTCGACGACCTGTCACCGCGACCCGCCATGGTGCTGAACCACCGCTTCGACCTGCTGGCGTGGAACAGCGAGATGACGAAGGTGCTCCTGGACTTCGACACCCTGCCCCCGCCCGAGCGCAACGCGATCCGCCTGTGCCTGCTGCACCCGCGGGTCCGCGAGCTTTACGTCGACCGCGACCGCGTCGTCCGCGACGGCATCGCCCACCTCCGCACCGCGTGGGCCGCCCACCCGGAGGACCGGGAGCTGGCCGACCTCATCACCGACTGCGTGACGAGCGACGAGGAGTTCGCACGCCTGTGGGCCGAGCGCGACGTCAAGGTCAACGGCCGCGGCCACAAGACGATGCGGCACCCGGTGGCGGGCGAGATCGCGATCGAGTTCGAAACCCTCGTCCCCGTTCAGGACCCGGACCAGTTCCTGGTGATCTACCGCGGCGCTGACGAGAAGAGCCGGTCCGCGTTGGACGGCCTGCGCGTCACCTCGGCGCGGTGAGACTTCGAACCGACCGCGTCAGCAGGGGAGCCAGGGACGCGACGACGAAGGCGATCCCGCCGACGAGCGCGACGGTCCGCGCGCCCCAGTGCTCCGCGGCGGGCCCGACGAGCAGGAGACCGAGGGGGATCGAGGCGAACGACAGCAGGTCGTCGTAGGAGGAGACGCGGGAGAGCACGTCCGGGCGGACGTTCCCCTGCACTGCGGTGTCCCAGGTGACGCCGGCGACGGTGAACCCGATCGCGTTGAGGACGGCGCACACCAGCAGGACCGGGAGATCGGCGCCGGTGCCGAGCGCGAACAACGGGAGCGCGCCGAGCGTCGACACGATCGCACCGGCGCGCAACGGCCTTCGTGGTGCGAGCCGGTACATCAGCAGGCCCGTCGCCACCAGGCCGACCGCGCGCACGCTCAAGACCAGTCCCCACGCCGCCTCGCCGTGGTCGTGCGCGGTGAGGGTGGGGCCGAGCACCTGCCACGGGCCGACGTTGGCGAGGTTCACGACGAAGAACGACAGCGCCATCGTCCACATCCACCGGATCGCCCGGAACTCGTGCCAGCCCGCGCGGATGTCGGGCAGCAGGCTGCCGCGCGCCCCGCTCACCCGTGCCGAGGACGGCAACCGGGACAGCAGCGCGGCGGCGACCAGGAAGCTCAGCGCGTCCGCGGCCACGGCCCACCCGCCGTTCGCGGCAGCGGTGATGACCCCGGCGAGCGCGGGACCCGCGATCCGGGTGGCGTTGCGGCTCAACGACAGGGCGGCGTTGGCGCGGTGCAGGTCCGCCGGGGCGACGAGCTCGGGCACGATCCCGCGCAGCGCCGGCGAGGCGAACGCCTCGAGCACCCCGTGCGCCAGCGCCAGCAGGCTGACCAGCAGGAGGTCGAACCCGCCGGTGAGCAGGACCGCCGCGACCCCGGCCTGCGTGAGGCCCGCGCCGAGGTTCGCGTGGACCAGCAGGGTCTTGCGGGAGAACCGGTCGGCCGCCGCCCCGCCGACGAGCAGCACGACCAGCTGGGGACCGATCCCGGCGGCCATCACGACACCGAGATCGGTGGCCCGCCCGGTCGCACCGAGAACGCCCAGCGCCAGCGCGACCGACGACATCGAGGAGCCGAGCAGGGACACGGACCGAGCGGCCAGGAAGCCTCGGAACGGTGGGGCGGTGATCACGGACCCGAGGATGGCGGTGTTAGCGTCGAACCCTCCAGCTTTGCGACAAAAGGCGCAACGATGACCTTGCTCCGCCTGACCTCCACCGGTGTGGCGCGCTCGCACTTCGCGGTGTCACCGCTGGCCGAGACCGTGGGCACGCTCATCGCGCTGCACCGGTCCAGCACCGAACCGTGGCTGCCGGGGCGCCCGACCCTGTCGGCCTACCGCTCCTGGCTGGCCGGGAACACCGTCGCGGCAGGTCTGCTCGGCCTCGTCTCCGCGACGAAGTGGTTCCCCGACGTGGTCGCCGTCCCACCCGCCGGCGGCCTGACAACCCGCTTGTCCGACGAGCTGACCGATGTGGCCGCGTTCTCCGACGCCCAGGTACGCGCGACCATCGCCGATTCCATCGCCGCCTCCCACCGTTCGGACACGTCCTGGCTCCCCGCCACAGGCACGGCCTCGCAGATCGCCGCGGTGCTCGAAGAGGGATGGCACCGCTTCGTCGAACCCGACTGGCCACGCAGGCAAGCGGTGATCGAACGCGAGATCACCTACCGCGCGGAACTGGTGGCCGCCCACGGCTGGCAGAAGGCCGTCACGGGCATGACCCGCCGGTCCACCTGGGTGGCCCCCGACGCGATCCGCTTCAACCACGGCGACTGGCAGGACGTCCCGATCGGCGACAACGGCCTGACGTTCGTCCCCTACACCACCGGACAGGGCTACTGGACCTGCGAACGCCCACCCCGCTACGCCTTCGTCTACCCCGCCCGCGGCCCCGCCACCCACTCCCACCCCACCTCCACAGACTCGCTCGCCGTCCTTTTGGGCACGGGCAGAGCCCGCATCGCCAGAGCACTCACCACCCCCACCACGAGCAGCAACCTGGCCACCACCCTGAACCTCTCACTGGGCACGATCAGCGCCCACCTGGCAGTCCTCCGCAACTCGGGCATCACCACCCGCACCCGCTCCGGCCGCCACGTCCTGTACCGCCTGACCGACCGCGGCACGACCCTGCTCGCCCTGCTCCACGACGAGAACCCGTAATCGACGATGCGATCGAAAACGGCGAATGAACTGGGTCAATCCCCCGCTCAGCGCCAGGCGGTGAACGCGACCGGTGAAACGCCTGTTCTGGCGCCTACCGGCTACCGTCGACAATTCTTTCGGAGAGGATGACGCTCGCCTGTTCTTGCGCGTGTGCGACCGGATCTTCAGGTTGTCGGGACGGGCATCTTGCGGGTGGTCAGCGTCAACGGCAGTGCGATCAGCGTGAGTGCGGCTGCGGGGAGGCCCAGGGTGGAGGCGGGGAGCCAGTGTTGGGCTAGGCCGCCCAGTGCGCCGCCCGCGGCGATGCCCAGGTAGATCGCCGACGAGTTGAGGCCCAGCAGCACCGGTGAGGACGCCGGGGCGAAGGTGATCAGGCGTTGTTGTTGTGCCACGGTCGGCATGCCGACCGCGATGCCCCAGAACAGGGCCCAGGTGGTGGTCGCGGTGAGGTTGCCGACCACGAGTGGGCTGATGGCCAGCAGGGCGGTGAGGCCGGCCAGTGCGATCGCGACGACGGTGGACGGAGGGAAGCGGTCCACCAGTCTGCCCGCGAGCAGGTTGCCGGTGAGGGCTCCGATGCCCCAGATGAGCAGCACCACGGTGAGCGTTCCCGGCTTGCCGCCGGTGGCGGTGGCTGTCGCCTCGCCGATGTAGGTGTAGAGCACGTACGGGGCCGCCATCGACAGCGAGGTCACCAGCAGCACGACCGAAACCCGGCTTTGCCGCAGTGGGGCGAGGCGGGCTCGGAGGGTCGTCGTGGGCAGGGTGATCCTCGGGAGGCCGAGCGCCACGCCGATGGCCGCTACCGAGCCGAGTGCGGCGACCGCCCACAGCGTGAGGTGCCAGTCGTCGCGGCCGATCAGGGTGCCCAGGGGGAGCCCCAGCGCGGTGGACAGGGAGAGGCCGCCCAGGACGAACGCCAGTGAACGGCCGCGACGTTCCGGTGGGGAGATCGCCGCGGCGGTGCTGGAGGCGGTGGAGGTGATGATGCCCGCGCCGACGGCCGTCAGCACGCGTGCGAGCAGCACGGCGGTGTAGTCGGCGCTCACCGCGGTGGCCACGTTGCCGATGACGAACACGGTCAGCGCGAGCAGCAGTGCCGAGCGGCGGTCGAACGAGCTGGTCGCCCAGCCCAGCACCGGCGCGGCCACGGCGAAGGTCAGGGCGAACGCGGTCACGAGTTGGCCCGCGGCGGGGACGCTCACGTGGAGGTCGGCCGAGATCGCGGGGAGCAGGCCCGCGATGACGAACCCGTCGGTGCCGACCGCGAACGTGGCCAGGGACAAGGGGAGCAGTCGTTTCAGCATGGTTCCGTCCTCGTCGTGGTTCGTTGGACGGCCATCAAACTAAAGGTTGGTTGGATCGTTGTCCAACTATCAAATCGACGGGTACCCTCGCGGTCGAGGAGGTGTCCCGATGCGGGAGCCGTGGCAGCCGACGGTGGCCGAGATCAAGCTCGTCGACGTGCTCAACGCGCTCGCCGACCCGATCCGGCTGGCCATCGTGGCGAGGCTCGTCGACCTGGGCAGCGAGAACTGCGGGGACATCAACAGCGACATGGACGTCCACAAGTCGACGATGTCGCACCACTACCGCGTCCTGCGCGAGGCGGGGGTGACCCTCACGGTCGTCCAGGGTCGCCAGCGGTTGGTGAGCCTGCGCCGCGACGACCTGGACGCGCGCTTCCCCGGTCTGCTCGACTCGGTGCTCGCCGCCGTGGCCGATCAGGTCCGCTTGGTCGAATCCGAGCCGTCCGCCTGAGCCGTTCGGCGTATCGCTTCCACAACACGTGCATAAACGTAAATGGATGAGCCTGAGAATTCGCGCTGTTCAACAGGGCGGTGAGGTCGCGGCAATCTGATCTGCGTATTTCCAGGTAATCTTGGAATTCGCGGGTATTCGAGCTGTGTTCGAGCGCCTGTAATTCGGTTAGCGGAGTTGGTGCGTATTGTAGTGGAGGCGTGAGGGCTGTTCGGACTAAATTTGTCGAATGGTCGCCCTGGAATGCGCCGAATAATTGCGGCGTTGTGCGTGGTTTCGGTAATTTGGCGTGGCCCTGCGTGAAGATCCTTTGTGAGTCACCGAACGGGGAAGGTGTCGGGGATCATGGTCGCCTGGAGTCAGCGTCGTCGGTCGTCTGGGGTCAGTCGGAAGGCCGCGGTGCTGGGGGTGGTGGTGGCGGTGGTCGTGGGGTTGGTGCCCGAGGTGGTGCGGGTTGCCGAGCCTCGGCCGCTCGCGGTCGGGGTCGCCGTGGCGGGTGATGGTGCGGTTGACGTTCCCGCGCATCCGGAGGGGTCGTCGTTCAACCCCAACCAGCTCAAGGACGTCCAGACCGCGGATCCCGGTGCGAAGATCAACCTGATCCAGCCGCCTACGCCGTCCATCACGATCGACACCCGGTGGGGTGTGCCGCGGTACGACGGCGGTCTGGAAACGGAGACGTACCGGCTGAACGGGGAGGAGCTCACGCCCGTTGCGCATCGCGCCCAGTTGACGGCCCGCAGTGCGGAGAAGGTGTTCCACACTCGCGTCGAAGGGCGGTTCGAGAGGATCGTGCGGCATGGTGACAACCCGCGAAACTACTGAAGCCCGGACTCCGGGAAGACCGAGACGGGCTACGACCTCGCGGGCAACGTGATCACCAAGGTGACGCCGAACCTGCGCGGGAAGCGCAAGGCCATCGAGTACGACTACGACTTCACCAGGGTCACCGGGATCCGGTACCCGATCTTCACGGGGAACAACGTCAGGTACACCTACGGCGCGCTGGGCGCACCGGACAACGCCGCGGGCCGGATCACCGAGATCCGCGACGCCGCGGGCACCGTCACCCGCGGCTACAGCGTCCTCGGCGAGACCGTCCGGGAGACCCGCACGCTCGGCGGCAGCGCGCTGGACGCCGGGACGTCCTTCACCACCCTCACCCGGTTCGACTCGTTCAACCGGACGCTCCAGACGACCTACCCCGACGGTGAACAGGTCACCTACGGCTACGACAGCGGCGGGCAGGTCACCACGGCCACGGGCGCCAAGGGCGGCCGGGACTACCCGTACCTGACCCGGCAGGACTACGACAAGTTCGAGAACAAGGTTTTGACGCAGAACGGTTCCGGCGTCCGCACCACCTACAGCTACGACGAGGAGGACCGCAGGCTGGCGACGCAGAAGTCGCAGCAGCCGGGCGGGGGTGAGTTCCAGGCCCTGTCCTACCGGTACGACAGCGTCGGCAACGTCACGCGGCTCACCAACGACGTCCCCGCCCAGGCCCCGAAGGGCATCGGCGGGCCGAGCACGCAGACCTACGCCTACGACGACCTGTACCAGCTCACCTCGGCGACCGGCGAGTACCGCGCGCCGTCCGGGAAGGTCGACCGGTACCAGGTGGACCTGGCCTACGACAGCATCCACAACACCACGAGCAAGACGCAGAAGCACGAACTCGTGACCGCGACCGGTGGCGTCCAGACGCAGAGCCCCACCACGTACTCGCTGCGCTACACCTACGACCAGTCCCGGCCGCACGCGGCGACCAGGATCGGCCAGGACACCGCGAAGTTCGACGCCAACGGCAACCGGATCGACATCACCACGAAGGACCGGAGCGTCCAGGCGTTGAGCGGGTCGCTGTTCGAGGCGACGACCTCGGACCAGCGCACCCAGTTCGTGTGGGACGAGGAGAACCGGCTCGCGTGCGTCACCGACGACGAGGGCGACACGGTCGACCAGGACCCCGAGTCGTGCGACGGTCGTGACGTGGACCTGGCGGCCCGGTTCGTCTACGACGACGCGGGCAATCGGATCGTGAAGGACGGCGACGACAAGCACATCTCGCCCAACCGGACCTTCAGCAAGGTCGGCACGCAGTCGTTCAAGCACGTCTTCGCGGGCGACACGCGGGTGGTGACGAAGAAGGTCGAGAGCGGGCTGGAGGACGAGCTGTTCTTCTTCCACGAGGACCACCTCGGCTCGTCCGGCCTGGTGACCGACGCCTCCGGGAAGCTGGTCTCCCACCAGGAGTACTTCCCGTTCGGGGAGACGTGGGTCTCCGAGAGCGGCGCCAAGGCGCCGGTGCCGTACCAGTACAACGGCAAGGAGTTCGACAAGGAGACCGGCCTCTACTTCTACGGCGCCCGCTACCTCGACCCCAGGACCCAGCTCTGGCAGTCGACGGACCCGGCCACGTCGTCCTACTTGGACGGTGACCCCAACGGCGGCGTCTTCGCCAGCGCCAACCTGGCCTCCTACACGTACGTCCAGAACAACCCGGTCGCCCACCGCGACCCGACCGGCCGGTGGGGCAGGGCCGGGCACCAGTACACGATGGAGGCCGCCGCGCTGGCCGCCGGACTGCCGCCGGAGACCGCGCGGGCGCTGGGGCAGGCCGCGTGGGCGCCGGACACCGACGGCCGCAGCGCGACCTCCGGGAGTTCCATCGCGGGATCGCTGGTCCCCGGCTACGCGGGCGCGGACTCGCGGGCGATCCACCTGCTGACCGGCGAGAACGCCGAACGGGTGCAGGCGAGGGCGGACACGGCGTTCGGCTGGGTCGTGCACGACGTCGTGCTGAACAAGAAGGCGATCACCGAGCAGGACCAGAACGTCCTGCACTCCTACGGCGACTCGTTCGCCCACGTGGACACCGACCCGGAGGCGAGTTCCAAGCCGGGCTGCCCGTGCATGTTCAGCCTGCCGGTCGGCCACGCGGCCACGGCGTTCGGCGGCCACCAGCCGGACATCCCGTCCGCGAACCCCGGCCAGTACCGCCAGTACGTCATCGGCCTCTACGGCAACTTCGCGAGGGTGGCGAAGCAGGCGAAGCTGCAACCGAGGATGGACCTCACCAGCTTCCTCTCGACGATGATGACCACCGTGTCCCCGATGGGCCCGCGCGACGACGAGAAGCAGGAGGGGCGCAACATCAAGAACGTCATCCGGACGTTGCAGGGGATGCGGATCAACGACTGGAGGTAGGAGAGCGCGCTAGGCCTTGACGATGGCGGCCAGGTAGGCGTCCATCGCCTGGAGGTTCTTCGTCAGGCGTGCGTGGCGCTCGGCCATGCGACCGCGTTCCCGGCGGATCCGGTCCACGAAGTCCGGTGCGGGGTACGGGGAGTTCGCGGCCTCGGCCAGGCAGGGGAGGACGGCGCGGATGATCTCGGTCGTCAGGCCCGCGCCCAGCAGGCCGCGGATCTGCTCGACCCTCTCGACCAACGGCTAGTCGTGGTCGCGGTAGCCGTTCTCCTCGCGCCTCGGCGTGAGGAGGCCCTGCTCCTCGTAGTAGCGCGGCAGCCGGGCGGACACGCCGGTCCGCTCGGACAGCTCTTTGATCCGCATCACAGCTCCCCGTCCGCCGCTTGCCTTCACACCGGTGTCAAGGTTGGAGCCTGGTCGAACCACCGCGAACGCGGAGGGTCGACGAATCCGGGGTGGCCCCCCGGCAGGCTGAAGGACACTCGTGAGCACCACACAGATGACCGTTGCGCGGACCTCGTCCGCGGAACGGCTGCCCCTCCAACCCCTGATCGCGCTGTTCACCGCGGGGCTGATCACCACCCTGACCGAGGCGCTGCCCGCGGGCGTGCTGCCGCAGATGAGCGGCGCGCTGGGGGTGTCGGAATCCGTGGCGGGCCAGACGGTCACGATCTACGCGGTGGGCACGCTGCTGACGGCGATCCCCGTCAGCCTGGCCACCGCGTCGTGGCCGCGCCGCCACCTGCTGCTGGCGGCGCTCGCCGGGTTCGTGCTCGCCAACCTCGTGACCGCCGTCTCGCTCAGCTTCCCCGTCACGATGGGTGCCCGGTTCCTCGCGGGCGCGTCCTCCGGTGTGGTCTGGAGCCTGCTCGGCGGGTACGCGTCCCGCCTGGTCGGGCCGGGTCTGCGGGGTCGCGCGATGGCGTTCGCCATGGCGGGCACGCCCGTCGCCCTCTCCCTCGGGGTCCCGGTCGGGGCGTACCTCGGCAGGGCGGTCGGGTGGCAGCTCACGTTCGGCGTCGTCACGGCCCTGACCGGGCTGCTGATCGGCTGGACCCTGTGGAGCCTCCCGAACTTCCCCGGCCAGAAGGCCGAGGACCGCATCCCGTTGCGCCGCATCCTGCGCCTGCGAGGTCTGCGCACCGTGCTCGTGGTGACGGGAGTGTTCGTGCTCGCGCACACGATCCTCTACACCTACATCGCGCCGATCCTCGCCGACGTCGGGCTGCGGGACCAGGTCCAGTGGGTCCTGCTGGACTTCGGCATCGCCTCGATCGTCAGCATCTGGCTCACGGGCGTGCTCATCGACCGGCACCACCGCCGCCTGGTCGTGCTCAGCACCGCCCTGTTCGCCGCGGCCGCGGCGGTGCTGGCCGTGGCGGCCGCCAATCCGGCCGTCGACTACGTCGCGGTCGCGGCGTGGGGGCTCGCGTTCGGGGGAGCGGCGACTCTGCTCCAGTCGGCGCTGATGAGGGCCGCGGGCGAGCACGCCGACGTGGCCCAGTCGTCGATGGTGACGACCTGGAACCTGGGCATCGGCCTGGGCGGTCTGGTCGGCGGCGCGCTGCTCGCGGGCTTCGGCTCCGAGTCGCTGCTGGTCGCGGCCGTGGTGCTCCTGGTGCCCGCCACGCTCGTCGTGGTGCTGGCTCGGGGGTACGCGTTCCCGAAGCGCGGTCCGGTCGCAGGCTAGGGCCGACCCGTGGTTAGGTGGCTGTGATCACCTTGAAATTTACCGATCGTTCAGTAAAGATGGCTGGCGCGGGCTTTCCGACCACCGAGGAGCACGTTCATGAGCGGCGACGCTGACATCAACTTCTACTTCGACCCGATCTGCCCGTTCGCGTGGATGACGAGCAAGTGGATCAGGCTCGTGCAGGCCCAGCGCGACTACACCGTCGACTGGCGGTTCATCTCCCTGCGGCTGATCAACGCCCACCTCGACTACGACACCCACTTCCCGCCGGAGTACGACGCCCAGCACACGGCGGGCCTGCGGCTGCTGCGGGTGGCGTCGGCGGCGCGCGAGGCGCACGGCCGTGAGGCGATGGGCCCGCTCTACGCCGCACTCGGCGCGCGGATCTTCGAGACCGACGTCGACGAGACGCGGGCACCCGGCTGGCAGGGCGACCCCGCCCTCGCCGCCGCGGCGCTCGCCGAGGCCGGTCTGCCGACCTCGCTCGCCGACGCCCTCGACGACACGAGCCGCGACGCCGAGATCCAGGCCGAGTCCGACGAGGCGCTGTCGTTGACGGGCAAGGACGTCGGCACGCCGATCGTGCACTTCGAGCCGCCGGGGGGCGTCGCCTTCTTCGGGCCGGTGATCAGCAGGCTGCCCGACGAGCGGCAGGCCGCCGAGTTGTGGGACCACGTCGTCGGCCTCGCCCGGTTCCCCGGCTTCGCCGAGCTCAAGCGCAGCCTGCGGGAACAGCCGCAGCTGCCCTCGTTCGGCGTCACGACGCAGGAGGCGGGCAAGGTCGAGGACTGGCACGCCGGAAGTCGCAGGCTCAAGAAGTAGCACCGCGAGGTCCGCCCACCCCGCGGGGTGGGCGGACCTGGTCCACAAAGGACTTGGCGGTTCAGGAGATCGAGCCGCCCGCGTCGACCTTGAAGTCCGCGCCCGTGACGTAGCTCGCCCGCGACGAGGCGAGGAACAGGATCGCCTCCGCGATCTCGTGCGCCCTGGCCGTGCGCTTCAACGCCGTCGACCCGCCGATCGACTCGATGCCCTCGCCCCACTCGGCGAGGACGCCGTCGGTGCGGGTCGGGCCGGGGGCGACGGAGTTCACCCGCACGTTCGGGCCGAACTCCGCGGCCCACGTCCTGGTCAGCGACCCGAGGGCGGACTTCGACGCGCTGTAGGCGGACGCGCCGGGCATCCCCTTGGCCGTGGCGAGGCTGGTCACGTTGACGATGCTCGCGCCGCCCTTCTCGAGCATGTGCGGCACCAGCTTCGCCACGAGGACGAACGCGCCGCGCACGTTCGTGGCGAAGATGTCGTCGAAGGTCGCGATGTCCTGGTCGACCGTGAGGCTGGTCGGGAACGCGCCCGCGTTGTTGACGATGATGTCGACGGGCCCGGCCTGCCGCACCAGTTCCTCGATCGAGTCCACATCGGACAGGTCGGCCTGGACGTAGCGCACGTCCCCGCCGATCTCGTCGACCGCGGCCTTGCCCCGTTCCGCGTCGCGGCCGGTGATGACGACCCGCGCGCCTTCGCGGACGAACAGGCGCGCGGTCTCCAGCCCGATCCCCGCCGTGCCTCCGGTGACCAGGGCGACCTTGTTCTCCAGTTCCATGCTGCTGAACCCTCCACAGTGGACTTCCGCGGTCACCTTCGCGGTGACTCGCCCTGGTCAACTTCGAGGCGGGTCCGGGTATTGCCGATCGGTTGCCGGTAAAGGCGATGGCGGCCATAAGCCACGCCTGGAGCTAGCGGGAGCGGTCCTCCAGCGAGGCCACCAGCGCGCCCAGGTCGCGCCGCCGGGAGTGCGCGGGCCACACGGCCCACGTCCGGCGCACGATCGGGTGTCCCACCAGCGCCAGCCACGAGATCCCGTCCGGCAGGGGATGCGGCCAGTCCGGGGGAGCGAGGGTGAACGCGCCGCCCGTGCTGACGGCGGCGAGCTTCACCTCGGCGAGCATCGTGTACCCGTCGGGCACGGCCGGGCCGAGGTCCAGACCGTGGCTGCGCAGCACGGCGGTCAGCTCGTCGTACCAGGCCGGGCTGCCCGACCTGGGGAAACCCACCCAGGTCAGGCCCGCGAGCGCGTCGAGGCGCACGCCGTCCGGCCCGGCGAGGGCGGCGATCCGCTCGGAGGTCAGCACAACGCCGAGCCGTTCCTCCAGCACCAGGGCCGCGTCGAGGGTCGAGCCCGGTGGCCGTTCCCGCAGCAGCCCGAGGTCGAGGTCGCCCGCGAGCAGCGCGGCGGTCTGCGCGGACGTGGACAGGTGCTGGAGCACGGGCCGGGTGCGGGGGTGGGTCGAGGCGAGTTCGGCGAGCGCGGTGGCCAGGAGGTCGCTCGGCAGCTCCAGGGGAACGCCCACGCGCAGCACGTCCCGATCGGGTTCGGCGTGCCCGGCCATCACCGCCACCGCGCGGTCGTGGCGCGCCAACACGTCCCGCGCCTCGCCCAGCAGCACCGTTCCCGCCTCGGTGGCCGTCACGCCGGTGCTGCTGCGCACCAGCAGCCGCACCCCGAGCGACCGCTCCAGGTTGTTCACGGTCTGGGACAGCGCGGGCTGGCTCACGTGCAGCTTCCGCGCCGCCGCGGACAACCCGCCCTCCTCCACGACGGCCACGAACGCCCGCATCTCCCGCAGTTCCACGGCTCCATTCCAGCAGGGCGGGGGTGGAGCCGCCATCGGCGGTGCGGTCAGGTGCCGCGGACGGTGGCGATGATCGTGTCGAGGACCTCGCCGATCGTGGTCCCGTCGTCGTGCGCGGCCCACGTGGACACCGCGACGTCGAGGCACGTGAACGCGGCGGCGACCAGGGCGCGGGGGGACGGGTGGCCGTCCGGGACGCCGAGGCGTGCGGCGATGAGGGGGACCAGCGGTTCCTGCCAGCGCGGTTGTTGTTCCAGGTGGCGGGCGTGCAGCAGCGGTGACTCCTGGACCATGGTGATGATCCGGCGCAGGCGGTCGGGGGACTCGGCGTGGTCGGCGAGCAGCACGTCGAAGGCCTGTCGGAGCGCGTCCCAGGCGGGTTCGGCGGGCGGGCGGAGGCGCAGCGCGTCGTGGAGCCGTTCGCCGGAGCGGTTGAGCTGCGCGAGGACGATGTCCTCCTTGGTCGTGAAGTGCCGGAAGACGCTGCGCGCCGACAGTCCGACCCGTGCGGCGATCTGGTCGATGGTGGTCGCCTCGTAGCCGTGCTCGATGAACAGGCGCAGGGCCGTGTCGCTGATGTCCTGGCGTGCCGCTTCGCGCTTGCGCTCGGCGGCCCGACAGCTCGCCGGGCGCGGCCACACGGTCGTGGTCGTGGGCCGGTCGCCGGGCAAGACCGCCGCGGTCGCCCGCGAGATCGGCGGTGACCACTTCGTCGCGGTACTACGAGAAGTACCGGCCGAGGAAGACCCGCCCGCTGCCGGCCGACGCCGACGTGACCCGCCGTTTGTGGGACCGCTCAGCCGAGTCGACCGGCCTCGGGAGGTGAGGAACCGGCGGGCCGCGCCGTGACCATGTCGTGGGCCCCGTGGACCTCCGCGATCGCGAGGTTCGGCTGGTCCCGATCCGCCGAAATCGATCACATCAGGCTCCTGGCCCGGTTCCCGACCGATTCCGTCGTGAGGCCGCTGTCGGCGTGGCGGACGAGCTGTCCCCTGACCACGAGGTCGAGCACGCCTTGCCCGGTGGAGCGGGCGTTCGGGGATAGAGTTCCTCGGATGACCACCGGGCGTCCTGGGCCGAAGCCCTCCGAGTCGGCGGCGCCTCAGGTCGCGTCCGTCGCCGAACTGGCCGCGACGTCGACGGCGTGGAAGGTCCAGTCAGGCGACTTCGGTCGGTGGCTCATCGCGGAGCGGGTGATCCACTCCGCCGAGCACCAGTGGCGGATCGGCCTGACCCCGGTCGGCGAGAAGCTCGTCGCGGCGATGCTCTGGCGGGACGACGAGGTCGTCGCCCACCGCCGGGGGAGCGAGGGGGACATGTGCGCCCAGGCGCAGCGGTGGGTGGTCGGCGTTCTCGGGCGTGAGGACTAGCCGGAGCGCGGTTTGACCTTGGGGTCCACGAGTGGCAGCAAGGCCCACACGGTCTTGCCCGTGCCCTCGACGCGGACTCCCCAGGAGGTCGCCAGTCCGGTCACCACCTGGATGCCGCGGCTGCCCCACGCGCGGTCGGCGTCCGCCATCTCGGCGGGGTGCCGCTTGTCGCCGTCGGAGACCTCGATCATGACGCCGAAGTCCGTGCAGGCGAGGCTCAGTTCCAGCGGGCAGGAGGTGTGGCGGTAGGCGTTGTCGACCAGTTCGGTCGTGACCAGCAGCACGTCCACGAGCGTGTGGACGTCGAGCCGGGTGGCGCACACACCCCGGACCCAGCGGCGGACGTCCTGCCGGTCCGGTCTGCTCTCCAACGGGAGCCTGCCGACCTGTGCGGTGCTCTCGGTACCGCGCGCGACGCCGGTCACATCACTCCCTGGTCCACCGCGGCCGGGTGGCAGCGTCGCGTCGAGTACACCTCAGCGTCGCCTCGAGTTCAACTCTCCTGGTGTGGCGAACCGCACCACAGCTTTCGTGGATCCCGTGCGTGAACGGTTCGCGTGAGCGTCATTTCCGGGTCGCGCGGCGGTGTGACTCGAAGGCTGGTCGTTCACTTCCCGTTCATCTTGGTGGTGTGCGGAGAGGGCATCCCCTCCCCACGACCGGGTCGGTCGCCGCGGGCAGGCGTCCGCAGTTCGTAAGGAGCAGGCCCGGATCCCCTGCCTAGCATCGGGGGAATGATCTCGTTGCGGCACTTCGCCGCCTTGACGCTCGTCGCCGGGTGCGCCGCCGCCCCGGCGGACACCGCGCCGCGGATCCCCTCGACCGCGCCCGCGGTCGCGAGCTGGGCGCCGTGGCCGTCCGCCCTGCACGACGCGCGGCACGGTGGCGCGTCGACGGGGGACGGGCCGCGCGAGGGTGTGGTGCGGTGGCGGCGTTCGCTCGAGGGCGCGGTGACACCGGGGCCGGTGGTGGGGGCCGACGGGACGGTGTACGCGTCGTCGAACGGTGGTGTGCTGCACGCCCTCGACCCGGCCACGGGCGTGGACAGGTGGACCTACGACTCCGGCGCCACCGGTGGCGGTGACCTGTCCGTGTCGCCCCTGGTGCTGCCCGGCGGGGTGGTCCTGTTCCCCACACCCGGTCACGAGGTCGTGGCGCTGTCGCCGGACGGCGTTCGCCTGTGGTCCGTGCGGTTGGACGGCTCGCCGACGTCACCGGTGACGGTCGACGGGACACGGGTGTACCTGGGGGACACCACCGGCACGGTCGCCGCGCTCGACCCGGTGTCCGGCGGTCTGCTGTGGACGGTCGACGCGGGCGGGGTGTCCTACGCCTCGGTCGTCACCGACGGCTCGGGCCGGGTCTACACGACGGTCGACTCCGAACTGGTCGCCGTGGACGACCGCGGCGCCGACGGGGTGATCGCGTGGCGGCGGGGTCCGGGCGACGGGATCACCGAGGTCTCGCCGGGGCTCGCCGCCGACGGCACGGTGCTGCTGGGCACCAACGGCGACCACGAGTGGGCCTACCGCCCGGACGGGTCGTTCGCCTGGAGGGCGCCGCGGTTCATCACCTACTCGTCGCCGTCGGTGACCGCGGACGGTCTCGCCTACCTCGGCGACCACGCGGGCCGGATCCTCGTGTTCGACACCGCGACAGGGGAACGCCGTGCGGTCTACGGACCCGCCGGTGGTCTGGTGTGGACGTCCGTCGTCGTCGACCGCGCGCACCGCGTGTACTTCGGCGGCCAGGACGGCCACGTCTACGGGTACGAGCCGCTGGGCGCGCGGCTGTTCGACGTCGAGGTGGGTGGTCCGGTCGACAGCTACCCCGCGCTCACCGCCGACGGCGTCCTCCTGGTGGGCAGCCGTGACGGGGTGCTGACCGCCATCGCGTGACCCCGCTCAGCCCACGAGCACCGGGAGGGTCACCGCGATCAGCACCGTCAGCACCCACAGCGCGGGCGCGGAACCCAGGACCTGCTCGCGCCGGGCCGCGGCCCGTGCGGCTTCCGCCTCGCTCCTGGTCACCCACCACGGGTTGGCGCGCGATTCGAGCCACTGGTAGACCGCGCCCAGCGCGGCCCCGTAGCCCAGGTGCCCGACCAGCGACGGGAACCCGGCCGCCAGCCCCGCCGCACTCCAGTCCACGTGGCCACCGGTCAACAACGGCAGCAGCGTGAGGTTGCCGAGCACCCACCAGAAGAACCCGTAGGACACGCCCCAGCCGACCCCGGACACCAGGTCGAAGCTGCGACGGCGGAACAGCACCGCGTAGGACACGCCGATGACCTGCGAGATCACCAGGTGCACCAGCAGTCCCACGGCCGGGGAGGAGGCGCCCATGATCCGCGCGACCGTTGGCAGCGCGCCGACCAGCACCATCACGGCGGTGAACACCACCCCGCCCGCCAACCCGGCGAGCGCGCCGTACCCGGTGGCCCGCAGACCGCGACCACCCGGCGCCTCGGCCTGGAAGGTCCGCACGTCGTCCACGAACAGCCCTCGGGCGAGTGCGCCGAACCAGGTGAACAACACCGCGGTGCCCGCCCCGAGCAGCAGGTAGCCGGGCAGCTGGTCGACGGCCGCTGTGGAGGTGTCCGGCGACCAGTCGAGGGATCCGTTGCGCAGCAGGGGTTCCAGCGACAGGCGCAGCAGCACCCACCACAGGAATCCGTACAGGGTGCCGCGGATCAACGCCGGACCGGTGGCTTCCGGGCGTGCGGTGAACAGCAGCGGGTAGCAGGCGCCGACCACCGCGCCGAGGACGAGCCGTCCGAGGTCCGGGCCGCCGACCGCGGCGCACACCAGGCCTGCCACCGCCCCACGGCCGACCGCGTCGAACCGCCAGCGCGCTCGTGTGGCGGCGTGGTTCCGGCGCGTCATGACGAACACGGCGGCGAGCACCACGCCGTAGCAGAGGTGGCCGAACAAGCTCGGCAGCACCGTGCGCGCGCCGGCGAGGTCCCACGCGACCGCGTTGCCGCGCAACAGGGGGAGCAGCGTCTGCGGGCCGAGGAACCACCAGAAGGCGCCGTAGAGCAGACCCCAGAACACGGTCTCGCTCACCCGCACCCGCCTGCGCACCAGCAGCATCCCGAACCCCGTGCCGATCACGACCGCGATGGCCATGTGCACGACGAACCCGACCTCCACCGAGTCGGTGCGCACGATCGAGGCCACGGTCGGCAGCATGCCGAACACGCCCATGGTCGCGCCGAACACCAAGCCGCCCGCCGCGCCCGCGACGCCGCCCTCGGCGATCCCCGCCGTTCGCTTCATCGGGCGTCCACCTTGTCCGGGGCGCTCGTGACGACGATGTCGCGCGGGAAGGCCAGGTCGAGCGTCCAGTCGAGGAACACCCTGATCCTCTTCTCGATCCCCGGCAGCTTCGCCAGGTAGACGGCCCGCCACAGCAGCCAGGCCGCGAAGCCGGAGAACAGGCGCCCGCGGATGTCCGCCGCCGCCGTCCGGTGGCCGAGCGCGACCAGCACGCCGAGCGTGCGGAAGCGGAACTCGACGGGCTCGCGACCCGCGATGGCGGCGGCGATGTTGTCCGCCACGGTCTTGCCCTGGCGCAACGCGTGCTGAGCCGTCGGAGGGCACGGCTTCCCGGCATTGGCGGGATCGGGCACGCGGGCGCAGTCGCCGACCGCCCACACCCCGTCCAGGCCGGTCACGCGCAGCGCCGCGTCCGTGACCAGCGGCCCCACGTCACCACTCGGGCGTGGCAGCAGGTCGACCAGCGGGCTCGGGCGGTTGCCCGCGGTCCACACGAACGTCCGGGTGGCGATCCGGTCGCCGTCGGACAGCAGCACCCGATCGGCCTCCGCCTCGACGACCCGCACGCCGAGCACGCACTCGATACCGCGCGCGGTCAGGCGTTGCCGCGCGTACTCGCCGAGTTCGGCGGGCAGTTCGGGCAGGATCCGGTCTCCGGGGTGCACGAGCACGAAGCGCGACTCGTCCTGCCCCACGCCGGGGTAGTAGCGCGACACCGTGTGCACCAGGTCGAACAGCTCGGCCACCACCTCCGTGCCCGCGAACCCCGCTCCCGCGACGACGAACGTCAGCAGCTCGCGCCGCCGCTCGGAGTCCGGCTCCACGTCCGCCCGCTCCAGCAGTGCGAGCACGTGGTTGCGCAGCCGGACGGCGTCGGCGAGGTTCTTCATCGTCCACGAGTGTTCCCGGACGCCGGGCAGGCCGAACGCGTGCGGCACCGACCCGGCGGCCAGCACCAGGTGGTCGTAGCGGAGGGACTCCGATCCGATGTGGACGGTCCGGCCGGTGGTGTCGACGGAATCGACGCGGCCGTAGCGGAACCGGGTGTGCGCCACCGCCGAGCGCACCGGCGCGCTGATGTGCGACGCCTCCACCGCACCCGACGCGGCCTCCGCCAGCATCGGCGTGAACAGCAGGAAGTTCGAGTCGCTGACGAGCGTCACGTCGATCGGCGCACCCCGCAGCGCGAGGCGCTCGAACCGCTTCGCCGCCGCCACACCACCGAACCCGCCACCGACGATCACGATCCGCTTCGCCGGCACCGCCTCCCCGTGAACGCGCGCCCGTGTCGGCAGCAGCGCGAGGAGCAGGGCGGTCACCGCGCCGTGCAGCAGATCCGCGACCAGTGCCGGGTAGGCCGACGCCGCCGCGACCGTCGACCACGTGGGCGCGTCACCGTGCAGCAGCGGGTCGGCGGTCAAGGAGAACGACAACCACCCCAGGACCCCGACGAGAACACCACCCGCGAGTGCCACCGCCGTGTCCTGCCGCCGCGCCAGCCCGAGCACCGCGCCGACCACGAGGGAGTAGACCGCGAACCACAGCGGGCCGGTGCCCAACAACAGCCCGACCGGCACCGCGGCGACCAACCCGGCGACCGCCCCCACGACCGTGCGAACAGCTCCGTCACGCATCGCCCCAACGCCCTCTCGTCACCGGTGGTGTCCAGTGGAGCGTGCCGGCTCACGGGCTCGAAGATCCTTACGGAACACGAACGGCCGCGACTCAGCCGGTGAGGCGGTCAGACCGCCCAGCCTCCTTCCTCGGCGGACCTGTTGGCCGAGGAGATCGCCAGGGACCGGCCGGGCAGGCAGCTCGTGCTCGTCGAACGGCCGAGGGAGAACCAGTACCCGACCGAGAGCGGTTTGCGGCCGGTGTCGTCGGCCATGGGCTTGCGGGTGGTGTTGTCGACCGCGGCGATGTGGCCGGCGTCGAACGCGTGCCGCAACCCGAACGTGGAGGCCGGCACCCCGACGCCCCCGCCGTGGACGCCGGTCGTGCCGCCCAGGTCATAGCTCCGCGGCACCACTACCTCGCTTGTTCGGGTACCCCCGGTCGAACGCCGAGCTGGTCACCACGATGTGGCAACCGCAACGAGCTTGTCGTTCCTGTCCGTTTTCGCCGAACCCGGAAACGCGCTCTTGACCGCGTTCGACGACAGTTCATGTTTGGCGTGAGTGTCCACTGGCAACTCTTCCACCGAGCGACGGTCCGTCGTCGCCGCCGGAGGAAGGAAGAAGTCATCGTGGGTATCTTGGGTTGGATCGTTCTGGGGCTCATCGCGGGTGCCATCGCGAAGGCGATCATGCCCGGCAAGGACCCCGGCGGCTTCATCATCACGATGCTGATCGGCATCGTCGGCGCCATCCTCGGCGGCTTCATCGGCCGCGCGCTGTTCAACAGCGACATCAACAGCTTCTTCGACCTCAGCACCTGGCTGCTGGCCATCCTGGGCTCGCTGGTGCTGCTCGGCATCTACCGGCTCGTGACCGGTCGCCGCGCACACGCCTGACCCTCGCACGCACGGAAGAGCCCCGGACGCCCCACGGCGTCCGGGGCTCTTCCCGTTTCGGGTACGACACAAGCGCGCGTTCGGTTTGCGTCGTCCGGCTGAGGGTTACCCACGGGTCACCTGGAGCGGAGAGGCACACGAATGAGGTTCGCGTTCACGTTCGACCGCGCCACCGAGGTGGGACTCCTGCTGGCGGGCATCACGCGGCGCAATTCGGTCGTGCTGGTCGACGACCGGTGGTTCGTCGCGCGGTTCGGGGCGTGGACGGTGCGCACGCCGCTCACCAACGTCGCGAGCGCGTCCACCGGAGGGCCGTACCACTGGTGGAAAGCCGTGGGGGTGCGGTTGTCGTTGGGGGACAAGGGGTTGACGTTCGGGTCGTCGACTCGTGCCGGGGTGTGCGTGGCGTTCCACGAGCCGGTGCGCGGACTGGACCCGTGGGGCCTGGTGCGGCATCCGGGGTTGACCGTCACCGTGGAGCGGCCGGACGAGCTGGTCGCGTGCCTCGGGCGTCGGCCGGGGGACGAGGAAGTCGCGTAGCCGCGTTTCGTGGGTGCGGTGTGCGGGCACCCCAAGGGAAAGATCTTCGCCGCAGGGTCACGAGAAGGGCGTTCCATGGCTTCCACGATGTCCACCACGCTGAGCAGGCCGAGGCACAACCGCAAGATCGCCGGGGTGTGTGCGGGGCTGGCGGAGCGGTGGGGCATGAAGCCGGGGACGGTCCGGCTGCTGTTCGTGTTGTCCTGTCTGCTGCCCGGTCCCCAGTTCGTCGTCTACCTCGCGTTGTGGGCCATCCTGCCTTCACGCTGACAAGCGCCAGTGCGGAAGAAGCGGCCCCCGGAGAGATCCGGGGGCTGTTTTGTGGTTCAGGGAGTGGTCCACGTGCCCAGCGCGGACAGGGTGGCCTCGATGAGGGCGGGGTCCGGGGCGGAGCGCTCGATCGTGCTGCGGTAGTAGAGCGGACCGATCGTGAGGGCGGCGGCGTGTTCGCTGGGGAGGGCGGGGGTGAGTTCGCCTCGTGCCTCGGCGTCGTCGAGGACGGCCGCCAGGCGGGTGGAGAGGATCTCGGCGAAGCGGGCTCGTCTGGTGTCGACCACCTCGTCCCACAGCGCCGAGTTGGCGAGGGTGGTGGAGACGGCCCGGACGTCGTCCAGGCCCAACTGGTGGGCGATGGCCGTGAGTTCTCGGCGCAGCCAGTCCTTGGTGGGGGTGGTGGGGTTGTCGAAGAACGGCATCCGCACGGTCGCCATGGCCTCCACGAGCAGGAGGTCGGTGCGGGGCCAGTGCCGGTACACGGTCGCTCGGCCCACGCCCGCGCGCTCGGCCACCTGGGCGTGCGTCACCGCCGTCGGGCCGCTTTCCAGCAGCAGCGTGCGGGCGGCGGTCAGGATCGCCTCTTGGCTGCGGAGGAAGCGGGGGTCGGTCACGACGCCGATTCTATGAGACGACTTGACTCATAGTCCACTCGACGGGCATCCTGCGAAGTATGAGACAAGATGTATCGCAGAAGACGGTGGCGGTGCTCGGCGCTTCGGGCGCGACCGGGCGGCACGTGGTGTCGACGGCGGCCGAACGCGGGCATGAAGTGGTGGCGCTCGTGCGTCGTCCGGGTGCTTTCGCGCAGCGGGAAGGGGTGCGGGAGGTGATCTGGCCCGATGTCGTCGAGGCTCCGGAGCTGGCGGGCGTCGACGTGGTGATCAGCGCACTCGGCGGGGCGGACAAGGGGCCGACGACGGTGTGCGCCGACGGCATCCGGTCCGTGGTGGCGGCGATGCGCGAGGTCGACGTGACGCGCCTGATCGCGGTCAGCGCGCACGGGGTGCTGGAGACCCACGACGGGTCGCTGTACTCCCGCGCGGTGTGGTCCCGCGTGGCGGAACGCATGCGCGACAAGGAGGAGATGGAGAAGGTCGTCGCCGGGTCCGATGTGGACTGGACGCTCGTGCGGCCGCCCGCGTTGTCGAACGCGGGCGCGACGGGGGAGTACCGGACCGGGGTCGACCTGCCGATCCGCCTGTGGAGTTCCATCGGCCGCGCGGACCTGGCCGCGTTCCTCGTCGACGAGGCCGAGAACCCCCGCTACGTCCGGGCCCGCCCGCGGATCACCCGATGACCGCGGCGCCGGACCTGAGGAACACGGTAGCGGTCGTCACGGGCGCGAGCGGCGGCATGGGGCGGATCATCGCCACCAGCCTCGCGAACGCGGGCGCGCACGTGGTCGCGATCGTCCGCGACCCCGCTCGCGTCGACCGGGGGCTCGACGTCGTCGTCGCCGACCTGTCCCGGCGCGCGGACGTCATCGCCGCCGCGAAGGTCGTCGCGGACCGCCACGAGCGGATCCACCTCCTCGTCAACAACGCGGGCGCGCACTTCGCCGAGCACCGGCTCTCGCCCGACGGCGTCGAGATGCACATCGCCCTCGACTACCTCGCCGCGTACGGCCTCACGACCCTGCTGGACGGTCCGCTGCGCCGCGGTCGGGCGCGGGTGGTGAACGTCGCCAGCGACACCCTCAACGACACCCGTCAGGTGAAGCTCGTCGGCAGGCCCCGGCCCGCGACCGTCGACCTGGCGGGCGTCGAGTCCCTCGCCGACCTGAACCCCGCCGAGGGGTTCGTGCCGTTCGAGGCCTACGCGCGGGCGAAACTCCTGACCGTCACGGCTGGTTACGCCCTCGCGAGGGATTTCGAACCCGACGCGGTGACGGTGAACGCCCTGCACCCCGGCATCGTGGCCACCGACATCATCGACGACCTCGTGCCCGCCGGACTGCGCCCGTTCAGCGGCCTGATCCGCCGCGGCATGCTCACCCCCGCCGAAGGAGCCAGTACCGCGCTGCGCCTCGCGACCGACCCCGGCCTCGCCCGCACCACCGGCCGGTACTTCGTCCGCGACACCGAGGCGACCACCCCGCCGGTGTCCCACGACCTCGCGGTCCAGCAACGGCTGCTCGCCCTCAGCGAGGCGCACTTCGCCCGCTGACGGCGTCAGCGCGTGGACCGCATCGAGACCACGTCGTGGCCGCTGTCCCAGAGGAGGGACATCAGGGCGCGTTCCGCCGCCGGGTCCAGGCCGTCGACGACCAGGGTGGTGCCCGGCCCCGGCCCTCGGCGCACCACCCGGCCACCGGAGCCACCCGGGTGGGTGCCCGTGGCGCACTCGGCGGAGATCACGACGGCACAGGAGAGTCATGACCTCTCCCCGCCCCGCCGGACCGCTGCCGGCGGTCAAGCACACGGCACCGCCGGTACGACCAGGCTCCGTCGAGCACCTGGTCGGGCTGGCGCTGCGGGGCGGCGATGGGGCCGGTGACCGACACGTGCTGGACCACCTCGCGTCCGAGGTGCTGCCCGCGCTCGACCGGGTGGGCCGGGACCTGCTCGTCGCGACCGCGCCGCTCAAACGGCTGTGCGACGCGGCGCTGGGCACGGCCGGTTCGGCACTGGTCCTCGACGGGCTCGACCGCGCCGACCTCTTCGTCACGCCGATGGACGCCGCCCGCAAGTGGTACCGCCGTCGAGTTCGAGGCCGAACGGAAGACCGTTTTTGGTGCGGCCCAGGGGAAGGCTGGTGCCGGGCAGGCTCGCCCCACTGGACGGGAGGGTCTTCCGCGCGAGGAACAGGTGGTCGACCTCGTGACCCGCCACCGTGAATCAGGCGCGGTGGGTCATCGCGGGCGCCACGGCGGCCGCGAGTGCCGCCACCGCCGCGAACGTCCACCAGGCGTGCTGGAAAACGGTGTGCGCGACCTCGTAGGTGGCCGGGTTGCCGAGGATCGCGACGAGGACGCTGACGCCCAGTGCCGTGCCGAGTTGGCGGCTCATGTTGACGACGGCGCTGCCGGTGGCCGAGTGGGACGGTGGCAGGTCCGCGGTCGCTGAGGACAGGATGGTCGGCAGCGCGAGCCCCACGCCCGCGCCGCCGATCAGCAGGCTCGGCAGCATCGCCGTGGCGTAGTGCGGTTCGGCCGTGACGACCAGCGAGGTGTACAGGCCGCCGAGGCCGTACAGCAGGCTGCCCGCCGCGACGAGGTGGCCGGTCGGGACCCGGTGGGCGAGCCGGTGCGCGACCAGGGTGAACAGCGGCACCATCGCCGGTCCGGCCGCGACGGCGAAGCCGGTCCTGATCGGCGAGTAGTGCCAGACCTGCTGCAGCCACAGGATGTTGGCCAGCAGACCGGCGGCGAACGGCACCGAGAACAGCAGGGCCGTGGCGTTCGACCAGGCGAACGACCGCACCTTCAGCAGGGCGGGGTCGATCACCGGGGTGGCGTGGCGGGCCGAGCTGGTCAGGAACCCGCCGAGGGCGACGAGCGTGACGACCCACGTGGTGAGGATCCGCGAATCGGTCCAGCCCCAGTCGGATCCCTGCACCAGCCCCAACGTCAGCGCCCCGACGGCGACGATCAGCAGCCCCGCCCCGAGCACGTCCGGGAGCGGTTTCGCGTCCTCGTCGCGCGACCGCGGCACGACCAGTGCGGTGGCGACGAGCGCCGCGATCCCGACCGGGACGTTGACCACGAACACCCACCGCCAGGACGCCGCGACGAGCAGACCGCCGATGACCGGGCCCAACGCGGCCGCGAAAGCCCCGCTCGCGGCCCAGACGCGGACCGACCTGACCCGGTGGTTCGCCGGTGCGGAGGCGATGACCAGGCCGAGGCTCGACGGCGTCAGCAGGGCCGCGCCGACCGACTGGACGACCCGGAACACCACCAGCCACCAGACGCCGTCCGTCGCCGCGCAGGCCGCGCTGGCGGCGGTGAACAGGCCCAGCCCTACCAGGAACGTGCCCTTGCGACCGAACCGGTCGGCGATCCGGCCCGCCGGGACCAGCAGGGCGGCGTAGACGATCGTGTAGGCGTTGAGGATCCACGACAGGTCGGCCAGTCGCACGCCGCCGAAGTCGCGGCCGATGTCCTCGAACGCCACGTTGACGATGAACACGTCGAGGCTCGCCATGAACGCCGCGAGGCACAGGACCAGGAGGACCGCGGTCGGGCGGTGCGTTGCCGCCGCTCGACGCTGACTTGGATAAAGCATAGCCAGGACGGTACGGGTCTGACTATGGCGGACACAACTCAGCGTCGGAGTGCGGGCTGTCACAGCTCCGCGTCGCCGTCGCCCTTCTGGCTATGCTGGAAGGAAGTCAGGCGAGCGGAGGGCACGATGGACGACTCCTTCACGTTGGCGCCTCCGCTGACCGACCGGGACAGCTGGACGGCGGCGGGGTGGTGCCCGATGGAGCGCGCGCTCGACCTGATCGGCACCCGGTCGGCGATGACGCTGCTGCGCGAGGTCTTCTACGGCGCCAGCCGGTTCGACGACCTCGCCCGCCGGGCCGGGGTCACCCCGGCGGTCGCGTCCCAACGCCTGCGGCAACTCGTCGAGAACGGCCTCCTGGAACGCAGGCCGTACCGGGAACCGGGCCGGCGGACCCGCTACGAGTACGCCGTCACCGAGCGGGGGCTGGAGGTCTTCCCGATCATCGCGGCCCTCGCCCACCTCGGGGACCGGCTGCCGGGCGGCCCCGAGAAGGCGGTCGAACTCAGCCACGCGGGCTGCGGCGCACCGGTCGTGACCGAGGTGCGCTGTACCGCTGGCCATCCCGTGACGCCGTCGGACACGGTCGTGTCGATCCTGTAGGGACGGGGCTGTCCGACCCTCCGCTTCCTGGGACGCGCGGGGCCACCTTCGCCACCGCGCCGAACGGCGACACGGGTCGCGACGAGGTGCTCGCCCGGTACCCCGGAGACACCCGCACGGCCGGGCTCGTCGTCGGGCTGTTTGTGCTGCACACGGAGGCGTTGGCGTTCCCCGGCGACTCGGACCAGACCCTGTTCACGTTCCTCGCCGATCCCGGATCGCCCACCGGCGAGGCGCTGACGGTGCTGTCGTCGTGGATGGCCCGTGGGCTCAGGTGATCGCCGCCCGTGCCGCCGCGCACGAGCGTTCCCCGGCTCCGCTCCACGTTCCCGCCGAACCCCGCACCGCGTGGTCGAGGCCGCCGGTGGCGGTGGTGAGCAGCACGTGCAGTTCACCGCCCACGCCGGCGGCGGCCAGGTCGGTGACGTGGCGGGGAGCGCTTGTCAGGTCGTCGGCGCGTTCCCAGCCGCGGTCGGCGCGGTGGATCAGGTGGCGCACCCGGTCGACGGTGTGGGCCAGGACGTGCAGCGCGCCCGCGACCCCCGCCGCCGCGATGCGGCCGCGTTGGGCGGCCACGTCGTGGAACGCCCGCCACGTGCCGTCCGCCCAGCGGATCGCGTGGTGCAGCCTGCCGCGGTTGGTGGTGGCCAGCACGTGCAGGTCGCGGCCCACGGTCGTGACCGCCAGGTCGGTGACGAAACCGGGGTCGCCGGTGAGGCCCTTCAGGTAGTCGAACGGCGTCCACGACCCGTCGGCCCGCCGCCGGGTGAGGAACAGCCCGCCGGTGGCGGTGCGCACCAGCAGCCGCAGGGTGCCGTCGACGGCGGTCGCGGCCACGTCGGCGACGTGCCCCGGATTGCCCGCGTGGGACTTCACGTCGCCGAAGCGGACCCACACACCGCTGGCGCGCCGCACGGCGTGCACGAGGCCGCCCGAGCGCGTCACGGCCGCGGTGTGCAGGTCCCCGTCGACGACAGCGGCGCAGGTCGCGGTGAGCGGGCCCCGATCACCCGCCTTGACGGGGTCGAAGTCCGCCCGCGAGCCCGCGGCGTGCAGCAGCCCGCCACCCCTCGTGACCGCGACCAGGTGGGGCGCCGTGTCCGTGCCGAGCATCCATCCGCCTTCCGGAGAGCGAGTGATCACCGAAGTGGCGTGACACACCCGTTCCACGGTGTTCCACCGATAGGCACGGCTTATGGCGGACTCGCGGGCCCGCGCCGACGGTCGTCGTCGGCGCGGGCCGCGCGTGGGGTCAGGACGCTCCGCAGTCGGGCTCGGTGCCGCTGGTGGAGGTCGCGTCGAGGGGGATGAAGCCGACGGTGTTCGCGTACTGCTGGCCCGCGTGGCCGTACAGGTTGACGGCCAGCTTCCACGGGAAGCCCCGGTTGTCGGCGAGGTGGCAGTAGACCGCGACCTTGTCGCCCTGCTTGAACAGCCCGGTGTTGGGGGCGTCCGTGCCCGCGATCGGTTTCATGTCGGCCTGCACGAGGTCGCCTCGCAGCCACGCGAAGTGGTTTGCCGGGGAGACCGTGGTCTCCGTGGCGCAGCCGACGAAGGGGTTGGTGGAGGCCAGGTCGCCGTGGGAGATGAAGCCGACCGTGTTGGCGTACTGCCTGCCGGGGATGCCGTTGCGGTTCAGCACGAGGACCCAGGGCAAGCCCCGGCTGTCGTTGGTGAAGCAGATCGCGGCGAGGTTGTCGCCGGGCCGGGCGACCCCGGTGTTGGGCGCGGCGGTGCCCGGAATCGGCTTCAGGTCCGCTTGCACGAGGTTCGAGCGCACGGTGACCTGCCGTCCGATGCCCTGGACGGCGAAGTCCGCCGGAGCCGCGGTCGCGGGCACGCCCGTCGACAGGGCCGCGGCGGCGAGGAGCAGCGAGGCGAGGACCGCCCTTGATCTGAACATGGTTCCCCCCTGGGAAGTCGTGATCTTCACGACCGCCATGCTCGCACGGGGGCGGCGGTCAAGGGGGCGAAACGACCACAGGGGTAGTTTTCGGGCGACGGCGATGTCGACCACCGGGAGCGGACGTGGCAGTGCGAGAACCTCGAACGCTGCCCGGCGTGGCGGCGGACACGCCGGGTGTCCTCGACGACGTCCGCCGGGGAACGCGGGCCGGGGTGGTGTGGAGCGCGGTCGGGTTCGCGCTCCTCGTTCCGGCGGGCTTCCTCGTGGTCGGGCGGGGGCCGGTCGTGTTCCTCGGCTACGCGCTCCTGGTCACGGGCCTGGTGGTCCTCGGGCTGGCGACGCTGTGGCTGCGGGCGCGGGGCCGGGAACGGCGGGTCCTGCGGTCGAGTCCGTGGCAGGTGTGGCCCTGCCGGACCGAAGGGGTGCGGGTGGTGTCCGGTGAAGGGCGTCGTGCCAACGGTCGCAGGTGGAGCACGGACGTGCGGCTGGTGCTGCTCAAGCCCGACGGGCAGGCCCAGTGCTCGTTCCCGATGCCGGGACCGGGCATCGGGAACGAGGTCTGGTTCGCCGGTGACGTCGACACCGAGGGAGTGGTCGCCGTTCCCGGTGGTCTGCCGTGGCGTTACGTCGTGCGGGCCAGGCGGTAGCTCAGCGCTCCAGCAGGCGCATCTGGGCCTCGTTGTGGGTGTTCCCGGCGGCCGGGGGGAGGGCAGCGAGGGTGGCGAGCTGGTCGTCGGTGAGGGTGACGGCGTCGGCGGCGGTGTTCTCCTCGACGCGGGCCACGCGCTTGGTGCCGGGGATGGGGGCGATGTCGTCGCCCTGGGCCAGCAGCCAGGCCAGGGCGACCTGGGCCGGGGTGGCGCCGATCCGCGCCGCGATGGCGGCGACCTCGTCGGCCAGCCGGAGGTTGTGCCGGAAGTTCTCCTCGGTGAACCGGGGGTTGTCGGCGCGGAAGTCGTTCGCGGCGAACTGGTCGGTCGAGCGGACCGTGCCGGTCAGGAAACCGCGGCCCAGCGGGGAGAACGGCACGAAACCGATGCGCAGTTCGCGCAGCACCGGCAGCACGCGGGCCTCCGGGTCGCGGGTGAACAGCGAGTACTCCGACTGCACGGCGGTGATCGGGTGGACGGCGTGGGCGCGGCGGATGGTGTCGGGACCGGCCTCGGACAGGCCGATGTGCCGGATCTTGCCCTCCGCGACCAGCTCGGCCAACGCGCCGACCGTGTCCTCGATCGGCGTGCCGGGGTCGACGCGGTGCTGGTAGTAGAGGTCGATGCGGTCGGTGCCCAGGCGGGTGAGGGAACCCTCGACGGCGATCCGGATGTTCGCCGGACCGCTGTCCGCGCCCCCGTCCCGGCCGGTGTGCGAGATCAGGCCGAACTTGGTCGCCAGCACGACGTCGTCCCGACGACCCTTCAACGCCCGCCCGACGAGTTCCTCGTTGGTGTACGGGCCGTAGACCTCGGCGGTGTCGACGAGGGTGACGCCCAGGTCCAGCGCGCGGTGGACGGTGCGGATCGACTCGGCGTCGTCGCTGCCCGCCCCGGTGTAGCCGTGGGACATGCCCATCGCGCCCAGGCCGATGCGGGCCACGTCCAGGTCGCGCAACGAGATGTGCTTCATCGTTCGTTCTCTCCTTCGTGGACTGTCGTGGAGCTGGTGGTCAGGGGCGGACGAGGACCTCGATGGCCTCGCGGTCGTTCATCGCCCGGTAGCGGTCGGCGACGTCCTCCAGGCCGCCGGTGAGGGTGATGTTGCGCACCACGTCGCCCGCCGTCACGGTGCGCACCTCGGACCCGGTCTCCTCGACCACGCCGAGGAACTCGTGCCCCATGTGACGGGGCGTGTCGGTGGGCGGCAGCGACCTGTAGGGCCAGAGGTCGCCGCCGCGGACGCACGACAGCAGGACGCGCACGACGGCGTCGGTCGGCTGGTGGACCTTCGGAGCGGCGACGTCCTCGACGCGCACGTCGCCTGCCGCGTGCATCGGGGTTGCTCGCACGAGCGGGTCCTCCTCGGAAGGTGGGATGGTCGTCGGGCTGCCCCTTGGGCAACGGTGGCGCCGACGACGTGGTCAGGGGTTCTGCGCGAGGTAGCGGGTGGCCGCCCAGCTCGCGAGCAGCGTGAGGCCGTCGGCGGTGGGGGTGTCGGGGGCCGCGGTGTAGACGTTCAGGGTGAGGCCGGGTTCGGAGGGCAGGTCCATCGACTCGAAGTCCAGGTCCAGGCGGCCCACGATCGGGTGGTTCAGCCGTTTTCGGCCGCTGCGGTGGTACCGCACGTCGTGCGAGGCCCAGCGCGTGCGGAAGACCTCGCTCCGGGTGGACAGCTCGCCGACCAGTTCGATCAGCCTGCGGTCGTGCGGGGCCCGGCCCGCTTCGAGGCGGAGCATCGCGGCGGCGTCGTCGGCGACGCGGTCCCAGTCCACGAAGAACTCCCTCGCGGCCGGGTCGAGGTAGAGGAACCGGGTCGTGTTGGCGGGCCGGACGGGGTCGGCGAGGACGGGGGAGTAGAGGGCGCGGCCGAGCCGGTTCGTCGCCACGAGGTCGTGGCGGCCGTTGCGCACCCAGGCCGGGGCGTCGGTGATCGCGTCGAGCACCTGCTGGACGACCGGCCGCACCGCGGTGGGCGGTGTCGAGCGGCGGCGAGGTCCGGGTCCCGCGGCGCGGGCGAGGGCGAACAGGTGCTCGCGCTCGGCCTCGTCCAACCGCAGCGCCCGGCTCACGGCGTCCAGCACGCCGTCCGATGCCCCGGCCAGGTGACCGCGTTCCATGCGCACGTAGTAGTCGACGGACACCCCGGCGAGCAGCGCCACCTCTTCGCGACGCAGTCCCTTCACCCGGCGTGTGCCGCCGTAGGCGGGCAGTCCCGCCTGCTCAGGGGTGACGCGCGCCCGCCGCGAGCTGAGGAACTCGCGGACCTCGGCGCGCGGATCGGGGTGGCCCATGCATCCCACAGTAGGCCGCACACCGGGGACGAGGGAGGCACCACGAGTACCCCTGTCAGGCCGTGGTGGAGATCAGGCCGGTCCGGTAGGCGAGCACCACGGCCTGCACGCGGTCCCGCAGGTCGAGCTTGGTGAGGATGCGGGACACGTAGGTCTTCACGGTCTCCGCGGACAGGACCAGTTCGCCCGCTATCTCGGCGTTGGACAGGCCCGCGGCCAGGTGTTCGAGGACTTCCAGTTCGCGGTCGGTCAAGGCCTGCACGACCAGGTCGCGGGCCGAGTGGCAGGCGTCCGAGGGGCGCAGGCGCTCGGCGTGGTGGCCGATGAGGGTCCGGGTGACGGCGGGGGCCAAGAGGGATTCGCCGCGGGCGATCGTGCGGACGCCGTCGACCAGCTGCGCCGGGGGCGAGTCCTTGAGGAGGAAGCCGCTGGCGCCCGCGCGCAGCGCCTCGTACACGTACTCGTCGACGTTGAAGGTGGTGACGATCAGGATCTTCGCCGGGGTCTGGACGCCGGGGCCCGCGAGTTGCCTGGTCGCCTCGATGCCGTCGAGCACGGGCATGCGGATGTCCATCACGACCACGTCGGGGTGGGAACGTCGAGCCAGCTCGACCGCCTCCCGGCCGTTCGCCGCCTCGCCCACGACCGCGATGTCGGGCTGCGCGGCGAAGATCGTGACGTACCCGGTGCGCACCAGCTCCTGGTCCTCGCAGATCAACACCCGGATCGGGTCGGTCACGGGGCTCCTCCCGAGGGGATCCGGGCCTGGACGCGGAAGCCGCCGTCGGGCCCCGCGCCGACCACGAGGTCGCCGTCCAGCCTCCGCACCCGTTCCCGCAATCCGTCCAGCCCTCGGCCACCCGAGGGCATCACCGGCGGGGTGGCGTCCGACACCGGTCCGGCGGTGGTCACCTCGACCTCGACGTGCTCGTCGCCGTGCCGGACCAGGACGGTGGTCGGTCGGCCGGTCGCGTGCTTGAGCGCGTTGGTGAGCGACTCCTGCACCACGCGGTACGCGGTCAGTTCGACGTCCGCGGACCCGGCCTTCCGCTCGCCCAGTTCGTTCCACTCCACGGGTTGGCCCGCTTTTCGGGCCCTCTCGACCAGGTCCTCCAGCGTCCCCTCGCTCGGGGGCCGGTCGCCGGTCGCCTCCAGCATCCCCAGCAGGGTCCGCAACTCGGTGAGGGCGCGGCGGCCGGTGTCGCTGATGGCGGACATCCCGTCCCTAGCCCGGTCCGGCGCGGTGTCGAGCAGGAACTGGCCCGCGTCGGCCTGGACCACCATCGCGGTGACGTGGTGGGTGACCACGTCGTGCAGGTCGCGGGCGATCCGGGCGCGCTCGGCGGACCTGGCCAGCTCCGCCGCCATCCGCTCGCGGTCGGCGTCCGCCGCGCGCCAGCGGCGCACGGCCGTCCCGCACGACCAGATCACCGCCATGATCAGGTAGAAGGCGAGGAAGTCCGGAAACCCCTGTGGCGACCCGAGTTCGTGCAGCACGACCGCGAGCACGACGTACCCCGCGGTCATCGCCGACGGCACGCCCCACCGGCGTGGGGGCAGGTGCGCGCCCGCGGCGTACAGCGACAGGAGGAAGCCCACCTTGGCGAACGTGTCCGGGTAGCCCAGTGCCTGGCCGACCGCGAACGCCCCGCCGACCACCGTGACGCACACGTCGGGTCGACGGCTCCGCACCGCCAGCGGGAGGGACATCGCCAGCGTCAGCACCAGCGAGACGACCGCGGCGAACGGGCCCGCGTGCTCACCGGGGAGGTCGCCGATCTCGGGGCCGATGTGCGACACCGTGGGGGTGAACGCCAGCACCAGGACCAGCGTCGCCAGTGCCGCGTCCTTGACCGGTGACGGCAGGTCGGGCCACCGAGCCGCTGCCGCGCGGAGGGAAACCGGGGCGAACACCGGGCGAGTCTAGCGACGGGCGTCACACAGGAACACCGGACCGTCTCGGTGGGCGGCGGTCGCCTGGTGGGAAGTGGTTTCCGGTGGGGCGAGTCCGGGTCCGTCACCCGTGCGAGCTACCGCGAGTGTCCGCTCCAGCGGGATTTCCGGGACCGGGCTCCTCCCTAGCCTTGGCCGGGCGTAGTCGGTCCCCGCCAGCAGTCGAGGAAGTCGGAGTCATGGAACCCAGTGTTTTCCCGGACGACAGCCGCTCACCCGTCGAGTTGTCCGAGGGCAGGCGCAAGCTGCGCCGGTTCCGGTTCCCGGTGCTGTTCGTCTCGCTGTTCGCGGTGATGCTGGCGGTGGTCGGGATCGACACCCTCGTCGCGCCGCTTCCCCTGCTGGCGCTGCCGATCGGCCTCGGGCTGGCCGCGGTCGGCGTGCTCGTCTACCAGCGGTCGACCCGGTTCGTCGAGGTGCGGGACAGCCTGCCCGAACTGGCGGTCGAGGACCGGTGGTCGGGGCTGGGCAGGGGAACGCTGCTCGGGTTCGTGCTGTTCTGCGCCGTGGTGCTGGTGGTGCTGGTGTTCGGCGGGATCGACGACCTGTCCTGGAACTCGTTCCCCGGTTTCCTCGGCCTGATCGGGATGATGTCGAGCGTCGCGGTCATGGAGGAGCTGCTGTTCCGCGGGGTGCTGTTCCGCATCCTGGAGGAACGGGCGGGGACCGTGATCTCCCTGGTCGTCTCGTCGCTGCTGTTCGGCGCGACGCACCTCGTCAACGTCAACGCCACGCCGTGGGGCGCGCTGGCGATCGGGCTCACCGGTGGCGCGATGCTGGCCTCGGCCTACACCGCGACCCGGTCGCTGTGGTTCCCGATCGGCCTGCACTTCGCCTGGAACTTCACCCACGCCGGGGTGTTCGGGATCGCGGTCTCCGGCTCGAACGACGTGCCCGACGGCCTGTTCCGGACCACCCTGTCCGGTCCGTCGGTGCTGACCGGCGGCACGTTCGGCCCGGAGGCCAGCCTGGTGGCCCTGCTGGTCTGCCTGGTGCCGACGACCATCCTGCTGCGCAAGGCTTCCCGCGCGGGCCGGATCCTTCCCCGGCCGCGCCGCGCCTGAGCTCAGGGCTTGCCCTTCTTGACCTGGCCGGGGGGACCGGAGCGGTCCTCCTTGCCAGGTCCGTGCTGGTGGTCCTCCGCGGGCGGCGGCGGTGAGCCGACCTCAGGGCCCGCGGGTGCTTGGGCTTGGACGGGTGCGGCACCGGCCGCTTGCTCGACCACCGCGGTACCGCTGTCGGGGACGACCGCGAGCTGGGCCGCGGCCTCCGACGACGGCGTGGGCGTCTCGACGGCGGACGACGTCGCCGCCGCCGGAGTCGCCGCCGCGGACGTCGCGGCGGCCGGGGTCGCGGCGGCGGGGGAGTCGGTCAGGGTCGGCGCGGCGCCGGACGTCAGCGCCCAGCTGACGCCGATGGCCCCCAGCAGCACCGCCGCGGCGGCCACGAGCGTGGTCCTGCGGGGCGCCGACCCGCGCAGCGGCCTGGCGACCGGCACGGTCGGGTGGCCGGTGCGCAGCACGTCGGCGCACAGGCGAGCGGTCGGGCGTTTCTCGGGCGACTGCGCCGTCATCAGCGTCAGCAGCCGCGCCAGGTCGGCGGGCAGGTCCGTCGGGACCACCGGCGACCGGTGCAGCCGGGACACGATCGCCTCGACGTCGCTGCCGGTGTACTCGCACCGGCCGGTCAGGCACTCCAGCAGGACCAGCCCCAGCGCGTACACGTCGGCGGCGGGGTGGACCTCGGCGCCGCGCACCTGCTCCGGCGCGAGGTAGGCGGCCGTGCCGACGATCAGGCCCGTGCGGGTGAGCCGGGTGCTCCCGATCGAGTGGGCCAGCCCGAAGTCGGCGAGGTAGGGGGTGCCCGCCTCGTCCAGCAGGATGTTGGACGGCTTCACGTCGCGGTGCACCACGCCCTGGTCGTGCACGTGGGCCAGCGCCTCGGCGACCGCGGCCCCCAGCAGGCGGACCTCGTCGACCGGCATCGGCCCGTCGGCCATGCGGTTGCGCAACGTGCACCCGTCGACCAGCCGCAGCACGACGTACGGCGTGGTCCCCGTGGTGCCGGTGTCGTACACGGACACCAGTCCCGGATGCTCCAGACCGGCCAGGACGCGGACCTCGTTGTCGAACCGGCGGGTGTTGTCGAGGTCGCGGCTGCCGGTGAACAGCTTGACCGCCACGGACCGCCGCAACCGGGTGTCCCAGGCGCGGTAGACCTCGGCCATGCCGCCGATGCCGATCACCTCGGCCAGTTCGTAGCGGTCGGCGAGCAGATCGTCGTCGTGCACCGGTGATGGGACCAACGCGCCTCTCCTCGCTTCTCGGAACACCGCCGGGTTGCCCCGCCGACGGGCACCGCAAACGCCGGTCGACGCGCGCCGATGAGTTTCCCCCGGCGTGCCGGTCTGCCCACTGAGGACCGGATCACGGAAGGCTGGCGCAATGCGGAAACTGACCTACGGCATGAACCTGACCCTGGACGGCTACACGGCCACGCCGGGAGCGACGGGCGTGAACGACGACCTCGGCTGGGGCGTGCCGAGCGACGAGCTGTTCCAGTGGTGGCTCGACCGGGAGGTGGAGGTCGAGCTGTCGCTGTACGGGCGCGGGGTGTGGGAGGGGATGAGCTCCCACTGGCCGACCGCCGACCAGCACCCGGACGCCACACCCGCGCAGGTCGCGTACGCGCGGAACTGGCGGGACACGCCGAAGGTGGTGTTCTCCTCGACGGTCCGCGAGGTCGACTGGAACACCCGCCTGGTCAGCGGCGACGCCGTAGCCGAGATCACCCGGCTCAAGGCCGAGGACGGCGGCCCGATGGCCATCAGCGGCGCGACGCTCGCCAAGACGGCCGTGCGGGCCGGGCTGGTCGACGAGTACCAGCTGGTCACCCACCCGGTGCTGGGCGGGGCGGGCACGCCGTTCTTCACCGCGCTGGACGACCGGGTTGACCTGCACCTGGTCGAGACCCGGACGTTCCCCGGCGGTGTGGTCCTGACCAGGTACGAGGTCAAGCGCTAGTCCTGGACCTTGCCTCCCGTGACGCGGGACAGCGCCAGCGCGATCAGGATGATGGCGCCGTTGAGCGCGCCGATCCACTGGGCGGGGACGCCCGCGAGCGTGAGCACGTTCTGGATCAGGTACAGCAGGAGGATGCCGGTGAAGGCGCCGAACACGGTGCCCTTGCCGCCGTTCAGGCTGATGCCGCCGATGACGGCCGCGGCGAACACGGTGAAGATGTAGCCGTCGCCCTGGGCCGAGGCCACCGACGCCAGCCGTCCGGAGAGCAGCAGACCGGCGAGGGCGGCGAGCAGGCTCGCGGTGACGATCACGATCCACAGCACCCGGTCGGTGCGGATGCCCGCCGCCTTCGCCGCGTCCACGTTGCCGCCGATCGCGTACAGGGACCGGCCGAAGCTGGTGAAGCCGAGCACCACGATCCCCGCCGCGAACAGGAGCAGGCACACCCAGACCGACGCGGGCACGCCGATCCACTGCGTGGTGCCGAGGTAGAGCATCGACTCCGGCAGCCGGAAGAACGTCTGGCCGCCGGAGATCCCGGTCAGGACGCCGCGGAGCACGATCAGCATGCCGAGCGTGACGATGAAGCCGTTGAGCCCGAAGCGGATGATGAACAGCGCGTTCACCACCCCGACGAGCACGCCGACCGCCAGCGTGACGGGCACCGACCAGCCGCCCGGCAGCAGGCCGAGCCCGTGGCCCGCGCCGACGGGCACCGTGAGCCAGGCCGCGACGCCGGGCGCGAGGCCGACGGTGGACTCCAGCGAGAGGTCCATCTTCTTCACGACCAGCACGAGCGTCTGCGCCAGGACCAGGATCGCGATCTCCGACATGGTCTGGAGGACGTTGAGCAGGTTGTCTCCGCGCAGGAAGACCGGGCTGACCAGCTGGCCGACGATCGCGATCACGATGATCGCGGGGATGAGCGCCAGGTCGCGCAGCCGGGCGAGGGCGAGCCGCCTGCCGCTCCCGGTGGCGCTCGGGCTGCCCGTGGCGGGCGCGGTCCTGGTCTCAACCATCGAGGTCGACTCCTTCCATGGCGGCCACGAGCTGGTGGTCGTGCCAGCCGCGGGGGATCTCGGCGACCACGCGGCCCTGGAACACCACCAGGACCCGGTCGCACAGGCGCAGGTCGTCGAGTTCGTCGGAGGCGATGAGCACCCCGGAGCCGGACTCGGCGACCTCCTCGACCTTGCCGAGGAGGAACTCCTTGGACCGCACGTCGACACCCGCGGTCGGGTTGACCAGCACCAGCAGCGCGGGGTCGTTCGCCAGCGCGCGGGCCATCACGACCTTCTGCTGGTTGCCGCCGGACAGCCCGGACACCGGCAGGTCCGGCCCCGGCGTCTTGATCGCGAGCTTCTCGATCATGGACCGGGCGAAGGCGTCGCGGCGGCGGCCGTCGAGGAACCCCGCCCGACCGAGCCGGTCCGGGATGGTCAGCGTCCCGTTGTCCGCGATGGACATCCGCGGCACGTAGCCCTGCTGGTGCCGGTCCTGCGGCACGAACCCGACGCCCGCCCGCAGCGCGTCCGGCACGCTGCCCGGCCGGGGCCGGGAGCCGAGGACCTCCACCGTGCCCCCGGTGGCGGCACGCAGGCCCGCCACGGTCTCCGCGACCTCGACGCGTCCGCTGTTCGCCGCCCCCGCGAGCCCGACGACCTCACCCGCGCGGACCTGGAACGACACGTCGTCGTACGAGCCCGCCAGTGACGCGCCGGACACGGCGAGCACGGTCGGGGCGTCCGCCGCCGGACCGCGCCGCGTCGCCCCGACCTCGGCCGCCGCCTCACCGGTCATGGCCGCGATCAGCTCCGCCCGCGGCAGCTCGTCGACCGCGGCGGTCAGCACGTGCCGGGCGTCGCGGAACACCGTGACGGTGTCGCAGATCTCGTAGACCTCCTGGAGGTGGTGGCTGATGAACAGGAACGTGACGCCCTGCCGCTGGAGGTCCTCGATCCGGGTGAACAGCCGGGCGATGGCCGCGCCGTCCAGTTGGGCGGTCGGCTCGTCCAGGATGATGAAGCGCGCCCCGAAGGACAGCGCCCTGGCGATCTCCAGGAACTGCCGCCGCTCGACGTCCAGCTCGCCTGCCAGGACGCGCACGTCCACGTCGACCGACCAGGTGTCCAGCAGGTCCCGCGCCTTGCGGCGGAGCGTCCGCCAGCTGATCAGCCCTCCTCGGCCCCGGTCGTGCCGGTTGAGGAACAGGTTCTCGGCGACCGTCAGCTCGGGGATGATCGTGGACTTCTGGTAGACGCACGCCACCCGCCGCCGCCAGGCGTCCCGGTCGGCCAGGCGGGGAGCGGGCTCGCCGCCGAAGGCGACCTCGCCCGCGTCCGCCGCCTGGAGTCCGGTGAGGATGGACACCAGCGTCGACTTGCCCGCCCCGTTGCGCCCCACCAGCGCGTGGGTCCGCCCGCGGTCGATCCTGATGGCGGCCTCGTGCAGGGCCACCGTCGACCCGAACCGCTTCGTCACCCCCGTCGCCTCGACGACGGGCGGGTCCGCAACCATGCCGCTGGCCTCCCGACCGCTAGAGCTTGTTGCCCCACAAGGACTTGTCGTCGTTCTTGACGCTGGCGACGCCGTCGTAGGTGCCGCCGTCGGAGGTGACCAGCGGGGCCGAGAGCTGGTCTTCGAGCAGGCCGTCGCGGACCTGGACGATCGTGCTGTCGTGGTCGGTCTTGCCGGGGCTGAACGTCTTGCCGTCGATCGCCGCCTTGAGGTACTGGAGCGCGTACTTGGCGTAGAGGTCGGCGGGCTGGGAGACGGTGGCGTCGACGTGGCCGTCGGCGATGTTCTTCAGCTCCTCGGGGATGCCGTCGTTGGAGACGACGAACACGTGCTTCGGGTCCTGCGGGCCGACCAGCAGGTCCTTCTGCTTGAGCACCTGGAGGGTGCCCGCGAGCGCGAAGCTGGACTGCATGTAGACGCCCTTGATCTCCGGGTGGGCGGTCAGGTCGGTCTGGAGCTTCTGGGCGGCGACAGCCCCGTCCCAGTTCGTCGCCTCCCCGTACACCGTGATGCCGGGGTAGTTGGACTTCATGCAGTCGTTGAACGCCTCGGTGCGGTCGCGGCCGTTGATCGAGGCGAGGTCGCCCTGGAGCATCACGACCGCGCCCTTGCCCGCCAGCTTCGCGCCGAGGAACCGGCAGGCCTTCTCGCCGTACGCCCGGTTGTCCGCTCGCACCACCATGAAGACGGTCCCGCTGTCGGGCCGGGTGTCCACCGTGACCACCGGGATCTTCTTGGCCGCCAACTGCTCCAGGGTGGGGGCGATGGCCGCGGTGTCCTGCGGGGCCATCGCGACGCCCTTCACGCCCTGGCTGATGAACGTCTGGGCGTTCGCGGTGAGCTTGGCGACGTCGTTCTGCGAGTTCGTGGTCTTCAGGTCGAGGCCGAGCTCCTTCGCGAACTCCGGCGTGTACTTGATGTAGGAGTTCCAGAAGTCGGTGTCGGAGCGCGGGTAGTCGACGCCGACCACCGGCGCGCCACCGGCCGCCCCCGAGCCGGAGGTGGAGCCGCAGCCGCCGAGCGCCGCGGCGAGGGCGACGACCGTGCCGAAGCCGACGAGGGTCCTGGTCTTCACGGCGATCTCCTTACGGGTGTGCTCACGCGGTGGCCTGCCTGTTCCAGACGGGTCCGTCGGGGAAGCGGTGGGCGGCGACGGAGTCGGGGCGCAGCTCGGCGCTGATGCCGGGCGCCGTCGGCGCGAGGTAGTGGCCCTCGTGGATCCGCACGGGGTCGGTGAAGTGCTCGTGCAGGTGGTCGACGTACTCGACGACCCGGTCCTCGGTGGTGCCGCTGACGGCGACGTAGTCGAACATCGCGAGGTGCTGCACCATCTCGCACAGCCCGACCCCGCCCGCGTGGGGGCAGACCGGGACGCCGAACTTGGCCGCCAGCAACAGGATCGCGACGTTCTCGGTGACGCCCGCGGTGCGGCTGGCGTCGAGCTGCAGGACGTCGATCGCCTCCGCCTGGAGCAGCTGCTTGAACATGACCTGGTTGTGGGTGTGCTCGCCGGTGGCGACCTTCATCGGCGAGAGCGCGCGCCGGATGGCGGCGTGGCCGAGGATGTCGTCGGGCGAGGTGGGCTCCTCGATCCAGTACGGGTCGTACCGCGCCAGCGCGGACATCCGCTCGATCGCCTGCCGCACGCCCCACGCCTGGTTGGCGTCGACCGCGATCCGGATGTCCGGCCCCACCGCCTCGCGGGCCAGCCGCAGGCGGCGCTCGTCGTCGGCGGGGTCGGCGCCGACCTTCAGCTTGATCTGGGTGAACCCGTCGGCGACGGCCTCCCTGGACAGCCGCACGAGCTTCTCGTCGTCGTAGCCGAGCCAGCCGGGGGTGGTGGTGTAGGCGGGATAACCGTGGCGCAGCAGGTGTTCGGTGCGCTCGGCACGTCCCGGCTCGGCGCGGCGCAGGATGTCCAGCGCCTCGTCGCGGGTGAGGGCGTCCTCCAGGTAGCGGAAGTCCACCAGGTCGACGAGCTGCTCGGGCGACAGCTCCGAGAGCAGCCGCCACACGGGCTCGCCCCGCCTGCGCCCGTAGAGGTCCCACACCGCGTTGACGATCGCGGCGGCGGCCATGTGGATCGCGCCCTTCTCCGGACCGAGCCAGCGCAGCTGGCTGTCGCCGGTCAGCCGCCGGGAGAAGGCGCCGAGGTCGCCCAGCACCTCGTCCACGGACAGGCCGGTCACCAGCGGGGCGAGCGCCCGCACGGCGGCCACCTCGACGTCGTTGCCGCGCCCCACGGTGAACGCGAGCCCGTGGCCCTCCGCGTCGTCGCTCGTGCGGATGGTCACGTAGGCGGCCGAGTAGTCGGGCTCGGGGTTCATCGCGTCGGAGCCGTCGAGGTCCCGCGAGGTGGGGAACCGCACGTCGACCGCGTCGACGGCGGTGATCAGCTCGGTCATCGTCCGCTGCTCCCTCGTGTGAACGGTGTGTCCGTCGGGTAAAAACCAGCGGCGGACATGGGATGGATTTATAGTTCACGGAGGGTCTGGGTGTCCATGGTCGGGGGAGAAGTTCCCGTGATAAGCCCAATGTGCCTGCTGAACAAGCTGACCACTGCGGTGTCGACATCCCATGTCTTCCGGAGAGATGGGATGGATTGCTAGCCTGCCGCCGTGCGAGCGCAGATCCGGGAAAGGCACCGATGTCACTGACCGACAAGGCCATCGACCGCATCAGGGACCTGATCCAGTCGGGGGAGCTGGCCCCCGGCTCCAAGCTGCCGCCCGAGCAGCAGCTGGCCGCCGAGCTGGGGCTGTCCCGCAACCTGATGCGCGAGGCGGTCAAGGCGCTGGTCGTCGCGCGGGTGCTGGAGATCCGCCGCGGCGACGGCACGTACGTGACCAGTCTCGAACCGGAACTGCTGCTGGGCGGCATCTCCTCGGCGGTGGAACTGCTGCGCGGCGACACCCTGCTCGAGCTGACCGAGGTGCGCAGGCTGTTCGAGCCGGTCGCGACCGGCCTCGCCGCCTCGCGGATCTCCGACGGCGAGCTCGCGGAGGTCGAGCGGCACCTGCACGCGATGCGCGCGGCGCGCAACGACGTGGAGCTGCTCAACGTGCACGACGCCGCGTTCCACCGGGCGGTCGTCGCGGCCACCGGCAACGCCACGCTGGCGACCCTGCTGGAGGGCATCTCCAGCCGCACGGTCCGCGCCAGGGTGTGGCGCGGCCTGGTCGACGACGAGGCCGCGAGCCGCACCCTCGCCGAGCACGAGGCGATCTTCCACGCCCTGGTCGACCGCGACGCCGCGCTCGCGCACGCCGCCGCCCTCGTGCACATCAACACCACCGAGCGCTGGCTGCGCGAGCACGTGCTGCGCTGACGGTCAGGCGTTGAGGACGGCCTCCTCGTCGACCCCGGCCGGGTGCAGGCGGTGGCCCGCGCGTTCGGGGCGGATGTGCGCGCCGCCGGACATCGGGTGGGGGAGCAGGTGGGCCGACGCGGCGATCGCCTCCTCGTCCACGCGCAGGCCGAGGCCGGGGCGGTCGCCGAGCACGAACGCGCCGTCCTCGACGTGGTGGTCGAGCGAGAGGCCCAGCGCGGGCCGGAGGTCCTGCAACTCGCTCACGAGGTGGTTGGGCACCGACGTGGCGGCGTGCAGCAGGCCGACCGGGGTGGTGCCGATGGGGCTGACGGGCAGGTCGTGGGCGTGGGCGAGGGTGGCGACCCGGAGGAAGTGGGTCACGCCCCATACCGCGGCCGTCTGGACGACGTCGACCGCCCCCGCGGCGATGAGCGGGCGGTGCTGCTCCAGACCGGTGAGGTTCTCGCCGGTGGCGACCGAGGCGCGGATCCCGCGGCCGACGGCGGCGTTGCCCTCCACGTCCCAGCGCCGCACCGGCTCCTCGACCCAGGTCAGGTCGAGCGTCCGTTCGAGCTCGGCGACGTGGCGGACCGCCTGCTTGCGCGTCCACGTCTCGTTGGCGTCGAGCATCAGGCTGGGCCGGGCCCCGCGCCCGGCCTCGGTGAGGATGTCGCGGACCAGCGTGAGGCGACGCCGGTCCCGGTCGACGTCGAGGCCGCCCTTGATCTTCGCCGCCCGCAGGCCGCGGTCGGCGTAGGCGAGGTAGGCCGCGGTGAACTCCTCGTCGTCCAGCCCGATGTCCAGGCCGGAGGCGTAGGCGGGCACCCGGCGGTCGCGACCGCCGAGCAGCCGCCACAGCGGTTCCCCCGCCGCCTGGGCCTTGATGTCCCACAACGCGGTGTCCAGCGCGCCGATCGTGCCGAACACCGGCCCCGCGTGGCCCGCCTTGAACGTCCGGCGCAGCATCCGGTCGTAGAGGGCGGTCACGGAGCGCGGGTCCTCGCCCTCGATGGCGGTGAAGACGCTCTCGATCTCGACGTGGGACCCGAGTCCGACGCCGGTGAGGCCCGCGTCGGTCTCGACGAGGACGATCGGCACCCGGACGCGGCCGTCGGCGTAGACGCCGTTGGCGTCGCCGATCGGTCGGCCCCAGTCCTGGACCGCGGTGAGGATCCGGTACCCGGTGATGCGCATGTCAGCCCTTCGTGGACCCGGCGGTGACCCCGTCGGCGATCTGGCGTTGCAGGAACAGGTAGACGACCAGGACGGGGACGGCGGCGATCAGCACCCCGGACGCGAACGTGGGGATGTCGTCGGAGTACTGGCCGCGCAACGAGGTGACCCCGACCATGAGCGTGCGGTGCTCGGCGGACGGCATCACCAGCAGGGAGATCAGCACGTCGTTCCAGCAGAACAACGCGTTGAGCACGCCGACCGACAGCAGCGCGGGCGCGCCGATCGGGAGCATGATCCGCCAGTACACGCCGTACAGCGTGTTGCCGTCGATGCGCGCGGCGTCGACGATCTCCGACGGCACGGTCGAGTAGTAGCTCGCCAGCAGGAAGATCGTGAACGGCAGGAACTGCGCCACGTACGCCAGCACCAGTCCCGGATAGGTGTCGACGAGCCCGCTGTCCGCCATGATCCGCGCCAGCGGGACCATGATCACCTGGAACGGGACGAACAGCGCGGCCAGCACGCCGAGGAACAGGGCGGACGAGCCGCGGAACCGCAGCCTGCCGAGCGCGAACCCCGCCATGGACCCGAGCAGCAGCAACAGCGCGACCGAGCACGCCACGACGACCACCGAGTTCAGGAAGTACCGGGACATCCCGACGCTCGTCCACGCCTTGACGAGGTTGTCCAGGCGTGGCGAGTCGGTGAGCGAGAAGCGGTCCAGCGTGTAGTCGCGCTTGGTCTTCATCGCGACGTTGGTGGTGAACAGCAGCGGGTAGATCGTGGCCAGCGCGAGCGCGGCCATCGGCACCGCCACCACCCACCTGGTCAACCGGGAGCCGGTCATCAGTCCTCCTTGCCCGCGGCGCGGCGGAGGAGGGCGATCTGGGCCAGCCCCACCACGAGCATGATCAGGAACAGGGCGGTCGACGCCGCCGAGGCGAGCGCGGGTCGGTTCATCCGCCCCTGCTGGGTCCAGATGTAGAACTCGGGCAGGTAGGTCGAGCCCTCGGGCCCGCCGCTGGTCATCACGAAGAGCAGGCCGAACATCGACGTGAGCATGCCGATCATCGTGGTGACGAAGACGAACTGGATCGTCCGGGACAGGCCGGGGACGATGACGTGCCGGATGGTCTGGGGCAGGGAGGCACCGTCCACTTTGGCCGCGTCGAGCAGCGACGAGTCGAGGGTGGCGAACCCGGCCAGGAAGACGACCAGCGCCATGCCGAAGGTCGCCCAGACGTGCACGCCGACGACCGCGAAGATCGCCACGTCCGGGTCGCCGAGCCAGTCCACCGGCCCGAGGCCCACGCCGCCGAGGAGCGTGTTCAGCGGACCGTCGTAGGACAGCAGCAGCGTGAAGATCGCGCCGACGATCACCGGCGAGAGCACGGCGGGGAAGAAGTAGACGCCGCGGTAGAGCCGGTGCCCCGGCACCTTCAGGTAGATGAACGTGGCGAGCAGGCCGGGGATCGCGACGGCGACCGGGAGCAGCAGCACCAGCAGGCCGACGTTGCCCAGCGCGGTGCGGAAGAGCGGGTCGTCGAACAGGGTGAGGTAGTTGTCGAGGCCGACCGCCGTGCCGTCGCGGTCGCCGTCGCCGGTGAACGAGAAGTTGATCCCTAGTAGCAGCGGCCACAGCCGCAGCACGACGAGGACCAGGACGGCGGGCGCCACGAGCACGAGGGGCGCCAGGCGTTCCGCCCGCGACCCGACGCGGGTGCGCCGGGTCGCGGGCCGGACGCCCGCGGCCACTCGGGTGGGGGACGGGGAAGGAGCCGCCACGTCGGTCAGCCCGCCGTGTCGGAGGCGGCCAGCTGCTGCACCACGTCGTCCACGGTCGTCGATCCGCTGAGCAGCTGCTGGGACAGCCGACCCATCAGTTCGAGGGTCTTCGAGGACAGGGCGACGTGCAGCGCGGGCTTGCCCGCCTTGACCTCGGACACGATCGTCTTGACCGACGGTCCGCCCGCCGACACGTCGATGGAGGTGTCGGACGTGATCGCGCCGCCGTCGAGGTAGAAGGTCTTCAGCGCGTCCGTGGAGGTCAGCGAACGCACCAGGTCCGCGGCCAGCTTCGGGTCCTTGGTCCACTTCGCGACCGCGTAGCCGATGCCGCCGTCGTAGGGCAGGCTCGGGGTCGCGGCGGGGTTGACCACCGGGGCGCGCATGACGCCGATCTTGTCCGGGGCGATGAAGTCGGCGAAGTCCTTCCAGTGCCCCACGTCCGACATCAGGCCGATGACGGTGGCGGCCTTGGCGGACTGGAAGAGGGCGAACTCGTCGTTGAACATCGCGGTCGAGTTGACGCCGTCGTTGTTGAGCCCGGCGTCGTTGGCCTCCTTCCAGAGGTCGAAGACGCGCTTCACGTTCGGCGAGGTCCAGTTCCGCTTGCCCGCGATCCAGTCGTCGTACTCCTGCGCGGTGAGCGTCGCCGATCCCATGGCGGACAGGAAGAACTGGATGCCGTAGCCCTCCTTGTTGCCCAGTGCCAGGCACTTCGCGCCGGTCTTCTGCGTGATGACCCCGCAGTCCTTGACGAAGTCGGCCCACGTCTTGGCGGGCGAATCCGGGTTCAGTCCGGCCTTCTGGTAGAGGTCCTTGTTGTAGTACAGGGGATGCCCTTGCAGGGTCACCGGCGCCGCGTAGGTCTTCCCGTCCTTGGTGAACGCGTCCCAGCCCGACAGCCGCTTCTTGTCGTCGGCGACGTAGGAGTCCAGCGGGGCGAGCGCGTCGGACCTGTCGCGGATCTGCCCGCCGCCGTTGAAGAGGACGACGTCCGGCCCCTTGCCGGACTGGATCGCCGTGCCGAGCAGGGTGTAGTACTGCTCGAACGGCTGGGCCACGAACTCCACCTCGACACCGGGGTGGTTCCTGGTGAAGTCGGCCTTGGCCTTCTCCACGTAGCCCTTCGCCTTGGCGTCGCCGGACTTCCAGTCCCAGACCACGAGCTTGCCGCTCGTGCCGCCCGCCGGAGATCCCGGACCGGCGGCACTCCCGCAACCCGCGGTCGCCATCACGCCCGCGACCAGGACAGCGGACCACAGTGCGCGCTGCTTCATTGCCGGCTCACTTCCCGAGAGGGTGGTCGGGCGGTGCGACAGCCCGACGAGGTGCGGTGAACATAATTCGTATGACGTATGACGTCAACCGCCTCGGAGCAGTACACTCGCCGGCACGCCCCAGGCGTGGACGGACCGGAGGACCGATGAACGCACCAGACCGCGACCCGCTCGGGACCGCCGCCCCGACGTGGGCCCGCAGGCCCGCGAACCTGGCAGGCGCGGTCACCGCCGAACTCGTGGGGCGGATCGTCCGCGGCGACCACCCCGTCGGGACGTCCCTGCCACCGGAGCCCGTCCTCTGCGAGATGTTCTCGGTGAGCAGGACGGTCGTCCGCGAAGCGGTGAAGGTCTTGCAGGAGAAGGGGATGGTCCAGGTGCGCCAGGGCGCGGGCACGCTGGTCACCCCGGAGACCACGTGGAACACGCTCGACGAGGTGGTGCTCGGGGCCGTGGTCGCCGCGGACGAGACCGCGGGCGTCCTGGACGACGTCGTGGTCACCCGGCGGCTGCTCGAAGCCGACATGGCCTTCGTCGCCGCCCGGACCGCGGACCGGGAGACCGTGGACGCGCTGCGCGCCCTCGTGGACCTCATGGACAGCCTGGTGGACGACCCGATCGCCTACCGCGAGCAGGACCGGCTGTTCCACGACCGGATCATGCGGACGTCCGGCAACCGCATCGCCAGGGGCGTGGTGCGCGCGCTGGAGAGCCAGGTCGGCTCCACGGCCCGGTACATGGGCCGGACCGACCGGGAGTTGTGCGCGGCCTCCAACCTGGGGCACCGCCGCGTCTGCGAGCGGATCGCGGCCGGTGACCCGCTCGGCGCCGCCGAGGCGATGTCCACCCACATCACCGAGGCCTGGCTCGTGCGCCGCGGTGGAGCGGGAGGACCGGACCGCCTGGAACGCCCCAAGTGACTAGACACCTTCGACCCCAATGAGGAGCGGAATGCGACTGCTGCGAGTGGACGACCCCGGTCCGGCTGCACCCGGCGGGCGGGGGTGAGCGCGGTGCGCCGGATCGACGCCCACCACCACCTGTGGGACCTCGCCGCCCGGCCCCAGGACTGGCTCGCCGGACTCGACCCCCTCCACCGCGACTTCGGCGAACCCGCCCTGCGCGCGGCGACCAGCGCCGCGGGCGTCGACGGCACGGTGCTCGTGCAGGTGCTGCCGGACATGGAGGAGACGGTGGAGTTCCTCGCGCTGGCGGGGAACTCCGACCTGGTCGAGGGGGTCGTCGGGTGGGTCGACCTCACAGCGCCCGACATCGCCGAGCGGCTGGACCGGCTGCGGCACGGGCCCGGTGGCGACCGGCTGGTGGGCGTCCGGCACCTGGTGGAGCCCGAGCCCGACCCGCGGTGGCTGACCCGCCCGGACGTGCTCGCCGGGCTGCGCGCGGTCCGCGACGCCGGGCTCGTCTACGACGTGCTGACCCGGCCGCACCAGCTGCCCTCGGCCGTCGCGGCGGCGCGGGCGGTGCCGGACCTGGTGTTCGTGCTCGACCACCTGTCCAAACCGGACATCGCGGGCCGCGTGCTCGAACCGTGGGCGGCCTGGCTGGACGAGCTGGCCGCGCTGCCCAACGTGGTCGCGAAGGTGTCCGGTCTCGTGACCGAGGCGGGTCCGGTGTGGACGGTGGACGACCTCCGGCCGTACGTGGACGTCGCGCTGGAGGTGTTCGGCCCGTCCCGGCTGATGGTCGGCACCGACTGGCCGGTGTGCCTGCTCGCCGCGTCCTACGACGAGGTCCTCGACGCCGCCTGGCTGCTGACCGACGGTCTCGGCACCGCCGAGCGCGACCAGGTCTTCGGCGGCACCGCCACCCGCGTCTACGGCTTGGGGGAGAGCTGATGGAGACCGTGCGGCTCGCCTACGGCGAGACGGGCCTCGACCTGCTCGTCGACCCGGCCTTGACCACCATGGTGACGCCCCGGCACCACCCGGTCACCGCGCCGCCGCGCGAGGTCCTGCGCCGCGCGCTGCGGGAACCGGTCGCGGGGCCGCCGCTGCGGGACCGCGTGCGGCGCGGCCAGACCGTGGCGATTTCGGCCTGCGACATCACCCGGCCGCAGCCCCGCGAGTTGATGGTCCCGGCGATCCTGGCGGAGCTGGACGGGCTGGTCGACCTCGCCGACGTCGTGGTGCTGGTCGCGACCGGAACCCACCGCGGCAACACCGACGCCGAGCTGCGCGCGATGTTCGGCGACGAGGTGGTCGACGCGGTGCGGATCGTCAACCACGACGCCCGCGACCGCGCGAGCCTCACGTGGCTCGGCGAGTTCGGCGCGGGCGTGCCCGTGTGGCTCAACAGCGAGTGGGTCGACGCGGACGTGCGGATCACGACCGGGTTCGTCGAGCCGCATTTCTTCGCCGGGTTCTCCGGCGGCCCGAAGCTGGTCGCCCCCGGCCTCGCCGCGCTGGAGACGGTGCTCGTGCTGCACGACGCGCGCCGGATCGGGCACCCGCGGGCGACGTGGGGGGTCGTCGAGGGCAACCCGGTGCACGACGACGTGCGCGCCATCGCCGAGGCCACCGGCGTGACCTTCGGGTTCGACGTGGTGCTGAACCAGCACAAGGAGGTCGTCGCCGCGTTCGGCGGGGACGTCCTCGCGATGCACGCCGCGGCGGTGCGCACGGCCCGCGAGGTCGCCATGCGGCCCGTGCCCCACCTGTTCGACGTGGTCGTGACCACCGGCTCCGGCTACCCGCTCGACCAGAACCTCTACCAGTCGGTGAAGGGCATGTCGGCCGCCTACCGGGTCGCCAAGCCCGGCGGCGTGATCGTCTGCGCGGCCGAGTGCCGCGACGGCTTCCCCGACCACGGGTCCTACCGCGAGGTCCTCGCCTCCGCGGACTCGCCCGCGGCGCTGCTCGCGGAGATCTCCGCGCGGACGGTCACCGTGCCGGACCAGTGGCAGGTGCAGATCCAGGCGCGCATCCAGAACGACTGCCGGGTGGTCGTGCACACCTCGCACCTCACCGACGCCGAGTTGGCCACCGCGCACCTGCGGCAGACCGCGGACGTCTCCGCGACCGTGGCCGAGGCCCTCGCCGCCGCCGGACCGGACGCCCGGCTGTGCGTGCTCCCCGAAGGCCCGCAAACCATCCCGTACGTCGCCTGAGGAGGAGCCGTCATGGTTGGACAGGACGCGGTCGACCTCGGTTTCGCCAGGGTCGACGTCGACCGGGAGGCCCGGCAGGGGCTGCCCGAGGTGGTCTACGGCAGCGGCAAGACGCCGGGCCAGGTCGTCGAGATCGTGCGGACCCTGTTGCGGCACAACGACGGTCCCGTGCTCGTGACGCGCGTGGACGCGGGCGTGGCGACCTCCGTGCTGCGGGCCGTCCCGTCCGGCGAGTACGACAGCGGAGCCCGGTTGCTGGTGTGGCGCCCGGCCGCGCCGACGGGGTTCAGCGTGGTCGTGGCCGCCGCGGGCACCGCCGACCGGCCCGTCGCCCACGAGGCCGCGGCCGTGGCCACCGCCGTCGGGATCGGCGTCACCACCGTCACCGACGTGGGCGTGGCGGGCCTGCACCGGCTGCTCGCCGAGCAGGACCGGTTGCGGGCCGCGGACACGGTGATCGTCGTCGCGGGGATGGAGGGCGCGCTGGCGAGCGCGGTCGGCGGCCTGGTCGCGTGCCCGGTGGTCGCCGTGCCCACGTCCACCGGGTACGGCGCGGGACTGGAGGGCGTGACCGCGCTGCTGGCGATGCACGCGTCCTGCGCGGCCGGGATCACCGTGGTGAACATCGACTCCGGGTTCGGGGCGGCGATGGCGGCGTTCCGGCTGTCCCGCGTGGCGCGCAGGGGGACGACGTGAGCCGGGTCTGCGTCGTCTCGCCGTTCACCGGCCTGGCCGGGGACATGCTGCTGGCCGCGCTGGTCGACGCCGGGGCACCGCTGGAGGCGATCCGCGCGGCCGTCGCCGAGACCGGCCTGACCGGCTGGGAGCTGACGGTCGAGCGGGTGCTCACCCACGGGCTCACCGGCAGCCGGGCCGTCGTGTCGGTGACCGACGACGCCACGAGCCGCCGGGCGGGCGAGCTGATCGCCATGGCGGGCCGGGTGCGCGACCCGGCGGTGGCGGACGTCGCGGTCGGCGCGCTGCGGGCCATCGCCGAGGTCGAGGGCCACCTGCACGGCGAGGACCCCGACCTGGTGCACCTGCACGAACTCGGCGGTCACGACACCCTCGTGGACGTCGTCGGCGTGGCGGCCGCGCTGCGCGCGCTGGACGTGCGGACGGTGCACTGCGAGGCGTTGCCGATCGGATCGGGGACGGTCCGCACGGCGCACGGGGTGCTGCCCTGCCCGGCACCCGCGACGTCGGCGCTGCTGCGAGGCGCACGGGTGGTGGGCACCTCGTTGCTCGGCGAGACCGTGACGCCGACCGCCGCGGCGCTGCTGCGCGCGGTGGCCGCCGACTACGGGCCGCCGCCGGAGATGCGGATGGCCGCCACCGGTTACGGCGTCGGCACGCGGACGCTGCCGGACCGGCCCAACGTGGCGGTGGTGCGGCTCGGCGACCGGGAACCCGCCGACGTGCGCGACCTCGTGGTGCTGGAGACCAACCTCGACGACGTGACCGGGGAGCTGCTCGGCCACCTGCTGGCCCGCCTGCTCGACGTCGGCGCGCTGGACAGCTGGATCACCCCCGTCGTGATGAAGAAGGGCAGACCGGGGCACGTGCTGCACGCCCTGGCGACGCCGGAGACCGCAGAGGAGGTCGAGCGGCTGATGTTCACCGAGTCGGGCACGCTCGGCGTGCGGCGGATCGAGGTCAGCCGCAAGGCACTGCCCCGGACCACCGACACCGTGCACCTGCACGGGATGGAGGTGCGGCGCAAGCACGGGCCGCACCACAGCAAGGCCGAGTACGAGGACGCCGTGGCCGTCGCCCGGCGGACCGGTCTGCCCCTGCGCCTGGTGCTGGCCATGGCCGCCGATCTCCCCGAGGAGCCCCGATGAGCACCACCGCCGACCGGCTCGTGACCCACCTGGAGGCCATCGGCCCGCTCGCCGTGGCGTTCTCCGGCGGCGCGGACTCCGCGCTCGTCCTCGCCGCCGCCGTGCGCGCCGTCGGCCCCTCGGCGGTGCTCGCGGTCACCGCCGACTCGGCGAGCCTGGCCACCGCCGAACTCGTCGGCGCGGCGGCGTTCGCCCACGACCTCGGCGTGCGGCACGTCGCGCCGGAGACCGGCGAGCTGGACAACCCCGACTACGCGGTGAACGGCCGGAACCGCTGCTACTTCTGCAAGTCCACCGTGCTGGACGCCATCACGGCGGTCGCGCGGGACCACGGCCTGACGGCGGTGGCGACCGGGACGAACGCCGACGACGCGCGCGACCCGTTCCGGCCCGGCATCCGCGCGGGCGACGAGATCGGCGTGCACACCCCGTTGCGCGACCTCGGGATGAGCAAGGCCGAGATCCGAGCGGTGAGCGCGTCGTGGGGACTGTCCACGGCGGACAAACCCGCGCTGCCGTGCCTGGCGAGCCGGGTCCGGTACGGGGTGGCGATCACCCCCGCGCGCCTGGCCAGGGTCGAGCGCGCGGAGGTGGCGGTGCGGACGTGGCTCGCGACCGCGGGCACGCCGACCCGTGACCTGCGCGTGCGCGACCTCGGCGACGTCGGGCGGGTCGAACTCGACCCGCACCTGGCCGACGTGCCGGGGATCCTCGAGGCGGTGACCGGCATCGTCCGCGAGTCGGGGTTCGACGGCGCGGAGGTGGCGGTGTTCCGGTCGGGAGCCCTCAACCACGAGTGACCGCCGGTCAGGTGGAGCAGGCCGAACCGTTGAGGGTGAAGGACGACGGGGCGGTGGTGGTGCCGTTGTGGCTCGCCTGGAAACCGATGTCGATCGAGCCGCCCGCGGGGATCGCGGCGTTGTAGGAGGCGTTCCTGGCCGTCACCTGTCCCGAGGTGGGGGAGTAGGTGGCGTTCCAGCCGGAGGTGATCGTTTGCCCACTGGGCAGGGGGAAGACCAGCGACCAGCCGGAGATCGCGGCCGTTCCGGTGTTCGTGATGGTGATGCTCTCGGTCAGGCCGGTGTTCCAGGCGTTGACCTTGCTCGACACCCGGCACGCGCCGGTGCCCGGTTGCGTGGTCGTGGTGGTCGTGGTGGTCGTGGTGGTCGTGGTGGTTGTAGTGGTCGTGGGGTTTCCGGGGCCGTCGAGGCCGAAGAAGGCGATGGCCTGCGCCGCCATGCCGGTGGACGGGAGGGTGTGCCCGGCCCCTTGGACGCTGTAAGCCTCGACCTGCGTGGTGCCGGAGGCGTCGGCGTAGCGGCGGCGGTTCCAGCCGGGCTGCGGGGTGTCGGTGGACGTGGGGGTCTGGCCGAGGCCGAACACGTCGGTCCACTGCTCGATCGACTCCTGGAGCAGCGAGTACGGCACGAGGGTGTCGTTGGTGCCGTGCCACAACTGCACGCGCGGCCGGGTCCCGGTGTAGCCGGGGTTCACCTGCCGGACCGCGTCGCCCCACTGCTGCGGCGTGCGGTTCGCGCCGCCGTTGCCGGTGCACCGGCTGCTGCCGGGCGGGTAGTCCGCGGCGTTGGCGAAGCAGTCGAAGGGCACGCCCATGAACGCCGCCCCCGCCTTGAAGACGTCCGGGTACAGCGCGAGCATGTGGTCGGTCATCATGCCGCCGGAGGACGAGCCCGTGGCGAAGACCCGGTTCGGGTCGCCGCCGTAGCGCTGCTCGACGTAGGTCACCATCGAGACGATCGACACCGGGTCGCTGCCGCCGCCGCGCCGCTTGGCGGCCGCGGACCAGGTGTCGAAGCACTTGCCGAACCCGGCTTCCTGCTGCGCGCTGGGGTAGACGACGACGAACCCGTACCGGTCGGCCAGCGACGCGAACTCGCTGCCCGAGTAGAAGCCGGGACCCGAGCCGCCGCACCCGTGCATGGCCACCACGATCGCGGGGTTGGCGGGCCGGGCGTCGGGCACGTAGACGTGCATCCGCATCCCGCCGGGGTTGGCGCCGAAGTCGGTGACCTCGGCCAGCGACGCCGCCACCGCGGGGGCGGGTGAGGTGAGGGCGAGGCCGCCGACGATCAGCGACACCACCGCGAGGAGGAGCACGCTCGTCCTGGTCTTCATGTGATCGCTTCCTTCGTGCCGCGCGGGTCAGAAGTTCTTCCTGGAGACCGTCCACGGGCTCTTGGAGGCGAGTCCGGACGGGTCGAGGACGTACGACCGGGCGGTCGGGTTGCCGTTGAGCACCATGTCGAGGAACTGGACGACGGTCGTCATGCCGTCGGTGGTCTGGTCGCCGGTGATGAACCCGACGTGCCCGGCCTGCGGGTGCCTGGCCAGCACCGCGGGCACGGTGGCGAGGTCGTAGTTCGCCTGGTTGTTGGCGTAGGCGATGTCCGAGGAGCCGCCGTCCATGAACAGCGCGGGGGAGTGCAGCTTGGCCAGCTCCGAGCGGGGGTAGCCGAAGGAGCCGTCGGCGAAGAAGCCGCTGTCGAGGGAGACCACGGCGGACACCCGGCGGTCCTGGGCGGCGACGAGGGCTTCCAGTCCGCCGCACGAGTGGCCCGCGGTGGCGACCCTGGTGAGGTCGAGCCGTTGCGCCAGCGGCGAACCGGAGCGCTGCTGCTCGCGCTCGGCCCAGGTGATCGCGTCGGTCAGCAGGGACGGCAGGGGCGAGCCGCTGGGCAGGCCGTTGGCCGACCCGTTCGCCGAGCCGATGTCCACCACGGCGAAGCCCTTCGACGCGATGATCGTCAGCGCCCGCGTGACCTCGCTGTTGTTCGTGTGCGCGCAGGCGCCGTTGCCGAACGCCAGCACGGGCAGCGGACGGCCGAGCGCCTGAGGGTTCGACGGGCGGAACACCGTGAAGCGGTTGTCGCCGTACGCGCCCTCACGCGTGACGGCGAAGCTGTTGTCCGCCATGGGGCGGTCGGTGGGAGTCGTCGTTGTCGTGGTGGTGGTCGTGGTCGTCGTCGTGGGTGTGGTCGAGCCGGTGCACGCCACGCCGTTGAGGGTGAACGTCGACGGCGTGGCGGGGTGGCCGCTGGAAGTGGCGTTGAAGCCGAAGGAGACCGTCCCGCCGGTGGGCAGGTCGCCGTTCCACGCCGCGTTGGTCGCGGTCACCTGCGCACCGGACTGGGTGTGCGTCCCGTTCCACGACTGGGAGATCCGCTCGTCGCCGGGGAACGTCCACGCCAGCCGCCACCCGGACACGCGGTCGCCCAGGTTCGTCACGGCGACGGTCGCGCCGAACCCGCCCGGCCACTCGGAGCCGACGGCGTAGTCGACCCGGCAGCCCGCGGCGGCGGACGCGGGCGACGAGCCGATCAGCGCGGCGGCTCCCGCGAGCAACGACACGGTGATCCCGGCGGCGGCCGTTCGCCGGGCGCGGGAGTCGGTCCTGGGTGCGGTCATCACTTCTCCTCGATTCGCCTGGCGTCAGGAGGTCGCGCAGGTCTTGCCGTTGAGCGCGAAGGACGTCGGGGCCGTGGCGTTCCCGGTGTGGGTGGCCTGGAAGCCGACGGTGACCGACGCGTTCGGTGCGAGGTCGCCGTTGTAGCCGGCGTTCTTGGCCGTCACCTGTCCCGAGGTGGGGGAGTAGGTGGCGTTCCACGCCGAGGTGATCGTCTGCCCGCCGGGCAGGGTGAAGACCAGCGACCAGCCGGAGATCGGGGTGGTGCCGGTGTTCGTGATGGTGAGGTTCGAGGTCAGCCCGTTGTTCCACGCGTTGATCGCGTCGGTGACCCGGCAGGTCGTGTCACCCGGAGGCGTCGTCGTGGTGGTCGTGGTCGTGGTCGTCGTGGTGGTGGTCGTGGTGGGACCGCCGCTCTCGAACTGGGTGAGGAACTTCCACACCTCTCCCGACGTCCACGTCCGCCAGCCGTCACCGCCGGAGTCGATCGGGCCGGGGGTGTGCCCGCCGTCGAACGCCGCCCACACGACCGGGTACCCCGCCCGGCAGCCGCTGTAGTTGGTGATGACGTGCGTCCTGCTGCCCGCGGCCGGTTCGGGGGCGTTCTGGGCCGTGCAGCCGTTGTTGCGCACGAACCTGTCCCGCAACGCCCGGCCCTGCGAGATGTTGAGGACCGTGTCGCTCACGCCGTGCACGCCCATGTAGGCGATGGGCTGGCTGCCGCCGTCGCACCCGCTGAGCTGCGCGCCGGAGTACGCCACCACGGCGCGGAACACGGTGGCGCGGGCGCAGGCGACCTCGTAGGACATCGCGCCGCCGTAGCTGAAGCCGCCCGCGAAGCGCTGGGTCGTGTCGACGCACAGACCCGCTTCGAGCTGCTTGAGCAGGTCGTCGACGAACGTCAGGTCCTGACCGCCCGGATTGGCCCACCCGTTGTTGTTGCCCTGCGGCGCGACGAAGATCGTGCCGTTGTTCGCCGCGTCGGCGAGCTTGCGCAACCCGTAGTAGGACCAGTTGTAGCCGTCGCTCCCGCCGGAGTCGACGTCGTTCGCGGTGCCGCCCAGCCAGTGGAAGCCCACGAACAGCCGGTACTGGCGGCTGCTGTCGTAGTTGGCCGGCAGCCGCAGGATGTAGGTGCGGTTCTGGCCGCCGCTGCTGATGGTGTGCTGGCCGCTCGTCAGGGTGGGGGCCTTGCCGCACCCCGCGGTCGCCGCCGCCGCTCCCACCTCCCCGGAGGTCGGGCCGCCGACCGCGATGCCCGCGGCCCCCAGGAGGAGCGCCGTCGTGGCGGCGGCCAGCGCGAGCAGGGACCTGCGCCGGGCCGTGTGCTGGTGGAACATCGTCGTCCCTTCGGTCGTCAGACTTCTTGGAGCTGGAAGCGCTGGTTGTCGGCCCCCGTCACGGACCACAGGGAGAACCGGGCGCCGTCGGCGGTCGACGCGCCCCACACGTCGAGCGCCAGGCCGCTGAGGCGGTTGACCAGGCTCACCACGCCGCCACCCTGGTCGACCACGCGCCAGTGCTGGGCGGTGGTGTCGGCGGTGGGCTGCTGGGTGATGTCGGCGCCGGTGCTCGCGCTCGCGGCCTGGAGCACGAGTCCGCTGTGCCGGGCCCGGATCCGGTGGTGGCCGTCGCCCGCGTCGACGAAGTCGAACCGCTGGTTGAGGCCGCCGGTCTGCGGCCACTGGTGCAGCAGGGCGCCCGCCGCGGTGGAGACGCCGCTGATGTCGGCGAGCATCCCGCTGTGCCGTGCGACGAGCCGGTAGTACACCCCCGGCACCACCACGGAGGTCGAGCCCTGACCCGTCGCGCGGTAGGTGTGTCCACCTTGGACGGAGAACTCGACGACGTCGGACTCCGGTTTGCCCGGCTGGATCAGGGTTCCGGACGTCGTGTCGCGCACCTCGTAGGTCCCGGTGAACATCCTGTTCCGGACCCGGACGGTGCCGTCGCGGTCCGGGGTGACGGTCAATGAGGTGGCGGTGCCGCCGCTCCACACGGCCCCCACGGTGTGCCCGCCGCGCCCGCGCAGCCCCGTGACGCTGCCCGCGCTCCACGCGGATGGCAACGCGGGCAGCACGTGCAGTTCGGCGTTGTGGCTGTGCAGCAGCATCTCGGCGATGCCGGAGGTCGCGCCGAAGTTGCCGTCGATCTGGAACGGCGGGTGCAGGTCGAACATGTTGGGCGCGAGGCGGTCGGTCGTCACGAGGGAGCGCAGCAGGTCGTGCGCCCTGGTGCCCTCCTCCAGCCTTGCCCAGTAGTTGACCTTCCACGCGAGCGACCAGCCGGTGCCCGCGTCACCGCGCAACTCCAGCGTCCGGCGCGCGGCGGCGTGCAGCTGCGGGGTGCCGCGCTTGGTGATCTGGTTGCTCGGGTGCAGGCCGTACAGGTGCGAGACGTGCCGGTGGTTCTGCTCGGTCTCCACCCAGTCGTAGAGCCACTCCTGGACGTTGCCGCGAGAGCCGACCTTCATCGGCGCGAGCCGCTGCCGGGCGGCGCGCACCTGCGTCCGGAGGTCCGCGTCCACGCCCAGCACCTCGGACGCGCTCGCGCAGCCGTCGAAGAGGTCCCGGAGGATCTGCGTGTCCATCGTGGGCCCGGCGCACACGCTCGCGTTGCTGTGGTGGTTGAGCTCCGGCGAGTTCGACGGGTTGGTCACCAGGTAG
>Ga0247771_1000034_pt1 | contig 68421 bp, 26 predicted proteins | sample UWRJL197509C6_FD_179948 | JGI IMG/M metagenome (GOLD analysis project Ga0247771, IMG submission 179948) | Plant litter microbial communities from Arlington Agricultural Research Station in Wisconsin, United States - UWRJ-L197-509C-6 | ecosystem: Environmental > Terrestrial > Plant litter >... | reverse complement strand
ACCGCGCGCGGACCGTTGACGGCGGCGAGGTCGACCCGGTCGTCGAGGGTGGCGCGGACGGCGTCCTCCTCGGCCTCGATCGCGATCATCGCGCCGCCGCGCCGGGCCGCCTGCATCAGCCTGCCGCGTTCGGCGACCAGCAGGCAGGCGTCCGGCAGGGTCAGCACGCCCGCCGCGCACGCCGCCGTGATCTCGCCGATGGAGTGGCCGAGCACCAGGTCGGGGGTGATCCCCCGGTGCTCGAACACCCGGAAGAGGGCCAGTTCCACCGCGAACAGCGCGGCCTGCGTGAACACCGTGTCGTTCAGCGGGCTGGTGTCCGGCTCGGCGAACAGCACGTCCCGGAGCGGGCGGGGCAGCAGCGGGTCCAGGTGGCGACACACCTCGTCGAGCGCCGCCGCGAACACCGGGTCCGTCTCGTGCAGCTCACGGCCCATGCCCGGCCGTTGGCTGCCCTGCCCGGTGAACAGGAAGGCCGTCTTCCCCGACGCCCTGGAGCCGAGCACGACGCCCGGCGCGGGGTCGTCGGCCGCGATGGCGGCCAGCCCGCGCAGCAGCGCCGCTCGATCAGCGCCGACCGCCGCGGCCCCGTGGTCGAGCAGGGCACGGCCGGTGGCCAGCGAGTAGCCGACGTCGGCGAGCGCCAACGCGGGGTGGTCCTCGACGTGCCGGGCGAGGCGGGCGGCCTGCGCGCGCACGGCGTGGTCGGTCTTGCCGGTCACGATCCACGCGACCGGGCCGTCGTGCGGGACAGGGGTCTCCACGACGTCCGGGGCCTGTTCGAGGATGACGTGCGCGTTGGTGCCGCTGATCCCGAACGCCGACACGCCCGCACGTCGGGGCCGCGCGACCGCGGGCCACTCCCGTTGCGCGGACAGCACTTCGAGTCCACTGTCGGCCCAGTCGACGTGCGGGGACAGCGCGTCCGAGTGCAGCGAGCGCGGCAGCACCCCGGCGCGCAGGGCCCCGATCATCTTGATCACCCCGCCGACCCCGGCCGCCGCCTGGGCGTGGCCGATGTTCGACTTCAGCGACCCCACGAACAGCGGGCGTTCCCGGTCCGGCCCGTAGACCGCGGCCAGCGCCCCGGCCTCGATCGGGTCGCCGAGCACGGTTCCGGTGCCGTGGGCTTCCACGGCGTCGACCTCGGCCGGTGTCATCCCGGCGTCCGCCAACGCGCCGCGCAGCACGGCTTCCTGCGACGGGCCGTGCGGCGCGGTCAACCCGTTCGACGCGCCGTCCTGGTTCACCGCGCTCCCCCGCACCACGGCCAGCACCCGGTGTCCGAGCCGACGGGCGTCGGACAGCCGTTCCACCAGCAGCAGGCCGACGCCCTCGGACCAGCCGGTCCCGTCCGCGCCCGCGCCGAACGACTTGCACCGCCCGTCGGCCGACAACCCGCGCTGCCGGGAGAACTCGACGAACGTGTGCGGGCTGCTCATGACCGTGACGCCGCCCGCCAGGGCGAGATCGCACTCGCCGGACCGCAGCGACCGCACCGCCAGGTGCAGGGCCACCAACGACGACGAGCACGCCGTGTCGACCGTCAGCGACGGCCCTTGCAGGCCGAAGGTGTACGACAGCCGTCCGGACAGGACGCTCGACAGGTTGCCCGCCAACAGGAACCCCTCGAACTCATCCGGGGTCGTGGCGAGCCGGGACGCGTAGTCGTCGTACATCGCGCCCGTGTAGACGCCGGTGGTGCTGCCGCGCAGGGTCTCCGGGTCGATGCCCGCGCTCTCGAACGCCTCCCACGCGGTTTCCAGCAGCAGCCGCTGCTGCGGGTCGGTGGCGGTCGCCTCCCGCGGCGACAGGCCGAAGAACTCGCGGTCGAACAGGTCCGCGTCGTGCAGGAACCCGCCGTCGCGGGTGTACGACGTGCCGACGTGCTCCGGGTCCGGGTCGTAGAGGTCCTCGGCCCAGCCCCGGTTCGTCGGGAACGGGCCGACCGCGTCCACGCCGTCGGCCACCAGCCGCCACAGCTCCTCGGGCGAGGTCACCCCGCCGGGGAAGCGGCACGCCATGCCGACGATCGCGATCGGCTCGTCGGCGCGAGCCCGCGCCACGGGTCGGGCCTTCGGCTTCTCCACCGTCACCAGGGACAGCAGGTGCTCGGCGAGCCGCGCGGGCGTGGGGTGGTCGAACGTCACGGTCGCGGGCAGCCGCAGCCCGGTGGCCGTGCCCAGTCGGGCGCGCAGGTCCATGCCCGCCAGCGAGTCGAAGCCGAGGGAGTTGAACGTGCTCTTGGCCGCCACGGGGCTCGGGTGGCCGAGCACCGACGCGGCCTCGGCGCGGACCAGGTCCAGGACCGCGTCCGCCCGTGCCGCGGCGGGCAGGGCGGTGATCCGGCCGGTCCACCCCGACGTGGAGCGGGCGCGGACGGCCGGGCGAGCCGGTTCCAGTGCGGCGGGCACGACGAGCGTCTCGCCGGTGGCGAGGGCCGCGTCGAACAGGGCGAGGCCACGGGCGGGGGTCAGCGGCCGGACGCCTGCGCGTGCCCACCGGGCCAGGTCGGTCTCGGTCAGCCCGGAGCCCATGCCCGCGTCCCACAGCCCCCACGCCAGCGACGTGCCGACGAGGCCGCGCGACACCCGGTGGTGGGCCAGGGCGTCCAGGACCGTGTTGGCGGCGGCGTAGTTGGCCTGCCCCGCCGTGCCGGTGATGCCGGAGATCGACGAGAACAGCACGAACGCCGTCAGGTCCAGGCCCGCGGTCACCTCGTGCAGCACGCGGGCGGCGTCGGCCTTCGGCCGGAGGACCTCGGCCAGGCCCGCCTCGGTCAGGGTCTCGACGGTCGCGTCGGCCAGCACGCCGGCGGCGTGCACCAAGGCCGTCACGGGGTGCGCGGCGACGAGCGCGGCCATCGTCGGGCGGTCCGCGACGTCGGCGGCGGTGAGGGTGACCTCCGCGCCCGCCGCGGTCAGGTCGGCGGCGAGGTCGGCCGCGCCCGGCGCGTCCGGGCCGCGGCGGCTGACGAGCAGGAGGCGGCGCACGCCGTGCGCGGCCACCAGGTGGCGGGCGACGAGGGCGCCGAGACCACCGGTCCCGCCGGTGATCAGCACCGTGCCCGCCGGGCCGAACCGCGCGGTCGTCCCGGTCCGGTGGCTCCGGACCAGGCGGGGCACGTGGAGGTCTCCCCCGCGAACGGCGACCTGCGGCTCCCCCGGCACCACGGGCGGTGGGGCGGTGGAGTCGAGGTCGACCAGCAGCACGCGGTCCGGGTGCTCGGACTGGACGGAGCGGACGAAACCCCAGATCCCGGCGGCGTCCAGGTCCACCTCGTCGGTGGGGAGCACGGCCACGGCGTTGCGGGTGACGAGGAGCAGCCGCGAGTCGGGGTGGTCGCCCGCCAGCCACTCCTGGACCACGCGCAGCACGCCGGGAACGGTCTCGACGTGCGCGATCACGACGTCCTCGGACGAGTCGACCGGAGCGGCGATGACCGGCCAGTCCACTGTGGACAACGGGGTCGTGGTGGCCGCCGGGCGCAGCGTCAGGGCGGTGGCCGTGGCGACGAGAGAGCCGTCGAGGTCGGCCAGCACGAGCGTGGTGGTGCCGTCGCCGTTCGGGGTGGACCGAACCCGGAGTTCGGTGGCGCTGCTGGGGTTCAGCGTGACCCCGCGCCAGCTGAACGGCAGCAGGAGCTGGTCGCCACCGAGGACGAGGGCGTGCAGCGCGGCGTCCAGCAGGGCCGGGTGGACGCGGAACTTCCCCTTGCCCTCCGGCAGCGAGACCTCGGCGTAGATCGACGTGCCGTCGGTCCACCCGGCCTCCAGGCCTTGGAACGCGGGGCCGTAGTGGTAGCCGAGGTCCGCGAGGCGGTCGTAGGCGTCGTCGACCGGCACGGCCTCCGCGTCCTCGGGCCAGGCGAGGTCGGCGGTCGGCTCGACGGCGGGCGCCAGGACGCCGGAGGCGTGCCGGGTCCACGGGCCCGCCTCCGGGCGGGCGTGCAGGGTGAAGGCGCGGTGGCCTTCGGCGTCCGGAGCGGCCACGTGCAGCCGCAGCGCGGTGTCCCCCACCGGTTCCAGGGGCGCTTCCAGCGTCAGCTCGTCCACGTGGGGCACGCCGAGGCGGTCGCCCGCGGCCACGACCACTTCGAGGAACGCCGTGGCGGGCACGAGGACGCGGCCGCCGATCGCGTGGTCTGCCAACCACCCGTGCGTGGCCGGGTCGATCCGCCCGACGACCACGGTGTCCGTGCCGTCGACGCCCTCCAGTTCCCCGATGAGGAACGGGTGGTCGACGGGCGTGAGGCCGAGCGCGCGCGGGGTCGGGGTCTGCCAGAAGTGCCGGCGTTGGAAGGCGTAGGTGGGCAGCGGGACCGGGGTCGCGCCGGGGAAGAAGGAGCCCGCGTTCAGGGGTGCGCCGTTCACGTACGCCGTGGCGATCCCCGCACCGAAGGTCTCGCCCTCGTCGTGGCCCGCCCGCAGCAGCGGGACCACCGTCGCGGTGTCGGGCAGGGTGGCCGCGGCCAGGGGCGTCAGGACGGCGTCCGGGCCGACCTCGACGAACACCGTCGCCCCGAGCGCGTCGAGGCGGCGCACCGCGGCGGCGAACAGGACGGTCTCGCGGATCTGCCGCGTCCAGTAGTCCGGCGAGGTCAGGTCGTCGGCGCGGTCGCCGGTGACGGTCGAGACGATCGGGATGCGGGGCGGGCGGAAGTCCAGGCTCGCGGCGACCTTGCGGAAGTCGTCGAGGACGCCGTCCATGTGCGGCGAGTGGAAGGCGTGGCTCACGGTGAGTCGGCGGACCCGGCGGCCCGCCTCCCGCCACCGGGCGGCGACGCGCTCGGCCTCGGTCTCCTCGCCGGAGACGACCACGGACCGGGGGCCGTTGACGGCGGCGAGCGAGAGGCCGTCGGTCAGCGACTCGCGCACCTCGTCCGGGTCGGCCTCGATGGCGACCATCGCGCCGCCGGTCGGCGCGGCCCGCATCAACCGGCCGCGCGCGGCGACGAGCCTGGCCGCGTCGGGCAGCGACAGGACGCTCGCGGCGTGAGCTGCGGCGATCTCGCCGATCGAGTGGCCGGCGAGCAGGTCCGGAACGACACCGTGGTGCTCCAGGAGCCGGAACAGGGCCGTCTCCACGGCGAACAGGGCGGGCTGCGTGTACGAGGTGAGGTGCAGGTCGTCGTCCTCGGCGGCGAACAGGACGTCGCGCAGCGGTCTGTCGAGCAGGCCGTCGAAGGCGGCGCAGACCTCGTCCAGCGCCGCGGCGAACACGGGGTGCGCCGCGTGCAGCTCACGGCCCATGCCCGCGCGCTGAGCGCCCTGCCCGGTGAACAGGAACGCCGTGCGCCCGGCGTCGACCGCCGAGCCGCGGTGCAGGGTCGGCACGTCGACCCCGGTCGCGAGGGCGTCCAGGCCCGCGCGGTGGTCGCCGAGGATCACGGCCCGGTGCTCGAACGCCGTGCGCGTGGTGGCCAGCGCGAGACCGATGTCGGCGGGAGCCGCGGGGTGCGCGCGCAGCCGGGCGGCTTGGGCTCGGAGCGCGGGCTCGGTGCGGGCGCTGAGCACCCACGGGGCCATCCCCGCCGCCGGACCGCTCTCGGCGGGCAGCGGGGCGGTCTCCGGGGCCTGTTCGAGGATGAGGTGGGCGTTCGTGCCGCTGATGCCGAACGAGGAGATCCCCGCGCGGCGCGGTCGGTCCAGCTCCGGCCAGTCCCGCGCTTCCGCCAGCAGGGTCAGGCCGTTGGAAGCCCAGTCCACCCGCGGCGTGGGCCGATCGGCGTGCAGCGAGCGCGGCAGGACGCCCGTCCGCAGCGCGCCGATCATCTTGATCACCCCGCCGACGCCCGCGGCGGCCTGGGCGTGGCCGATGTTCGACTTCAACGACCCCAAGAACACCGGGCGGTCGAGATCCCCGTAGACGGCGGCCAAGGCGTCCGCCTCGATCGGGTCGCCGAGGACGGTCCCGGTCCCGTGCGCCTCCACGGCGTCCACGTCGGCCGCCGTCAGGCCCGCGTCGGCCAGCGCCGACCTGATCACGGCCTCCTGCGACGGGCCGTGCGGCGCGGTGAGGCCGTTGGACGCGCCGTCCTGGTTCACCGCGCTCCCCCGCACCACGGCGAGGACCCGGTGCCCGGCCCGCAGGGCGTCCGACAGCCGTTCGACCAGGACGAGTCCCACGCCCTCGGCCCAGCCGGTCCCGTCGGCGTCCGCGCCGAACGACTTGCACCGCCCGTCCACGGCCAACCCGCGCTGCCGGGAGAACTCGACGAACATGCCGGGCGTGGCCATCACCGTGGCGCCACCGGCCAGGGCCAGATCGCACTCGCCGGACCGCAGCGAGCGGACGGCCAGGTGCAGCGCCACCAGCGACGACGAGCACGCCGTGTCGACGGTGATCGCGGGCCCGGTCAGGCCGAGCTGGTAGGCGATGCGCCCGGAGGCGACGCTGGTGGTGGTGCCGGTCAGCACGTGGCCGTGGGTCGATTCGGGGGCCTCGGCCATCCGCGGCCCGTACTCCAGCGCGGTGGCCCCGACGAACACGCCGGACCTGGAGCCCTTCAACGACCTCGGGTCGATCCCGGCCCGTTCGACGGCCTCCCACGCGGTCTCCAGCAGCAGCCGCTGCTGCGGGTCCATCGCCTCGGCCTCGCGCGGCGAGATGCCGAAGAAGGCCGCGTCGAACTCGCCCGCGTCGGGCAGGAAACCGCCGTGCCGCACGGTGCTGCGTCCCGGCAGGCCGGGTTCGGGGTCGTGGAGGTCGGTGTCCCAGCCGCGGTTCGTCGGGAACTCGCCGATGGCGTCCACGCCTTCGGCGACCAGCCGCCACAGGTCCTCCGGCGACGTGACACCGCCCGGATAGCGGCAGCCGATCCCCACGATCGCCACCGGCTCGTCGTCGTGGACCCGTGCCGCGGTCTCGACCTCGGCCGGGGTCGCTTCGAGGAACGCCGTCAACGCGGCGGGGGTCGGGTGGGCGTAGAGGAGCCCGCTGGGCAGCGGCAGACCGGTGGCCTGGGCCAGGGCGTCGCGCAGTTCGGTGCCCATCAACGACGTGAAGCCGAGGTCGGTGAACGTGGTGTGCGCGGGAGCCCGGTCGCCCGGCGCGGTGCCGAGCACGGCGGCGATGTGCGCGTGCACCAGCTCGTCGACGTCGAGAGCGCTCACGACGGGCGTCGTGGGCCGCGCGGTGACGTCGAACCAGTGGTGCGTGCGCTGGAAGGCGTAGGTGGGCAGGTCGACGTGCGCCGGGTCGGCGGGCAGGAGCGCGCTCCAGTCGACCGCGTGCCCGCGGACGTGCGCCCGTGCCACGGCGGCGAGGGCCGTGTCGACCTCGGGACGGTCGGCGCGCAGCAGCGGGGCGGCCACCGCGCCCGGCACGCAGGCGGCGACGGATGCCGAGAGGACGCCGTCCGGGCCGAGTTCGAGGAACGTGGTGACGCCCTCGGCCGCCAGGGTGCGAGCGGCGTCCAGGAAGCGGACCGGCCGCCGGACCTGCTCGACCCAGTACTCGGGGGACGTGAGGTCCGTGATCTCGCCGGTGACCGTGGAGACGACCGGGATGGTCGGCGGCGCGAAGGTGAGCCCCGAGATCGCGGTGCGGAACTCCTCGAGGATGGCGTCCATGTGCGGCGAGTGGAAGGCGTGGCTGACGTCGAGGCGCTTCGTCCGGCGCCCGCGCTCGGTGAGCGCGGCGGCGACCCGGCGGGCGGCGTCCGCGTCCCCGGAGACCACCACGGCGTCCGGGCCGTTGACCGCGGCGACGGCCAGCCCGTCCTCGGCGCGCAGCAGGTCGCGGACCTCGTCCTCGGTGGCCTGGACGGCGATCATGGCCCCGCCCTCGGGCAGGGCCTGCATCAGCCGGGCGCGGGCCGCGACGAGCCGGGCCGCGTCGGGCAGCGACAGCACCCCGGCGACGTGGGCGGCACTGATCTCGCCGATCGAGTGCCCGGCCACGTGGTCGGGCCGCAGGCCCCACGAGTCGAGCAGCCGGAACAGCGCCACCTCGACCGCGAACAGGGCGGGCTGGATGCAGCCGGTGCGGTCGAGGTCCGGCCCGCCCTCGGCGATCACGTCGGCGAGCGGCCGGTCGAGGAACGGGTCGAGCGCCGCGGCGACCTCGGCGAAAGCCTCGGCGTAGCGCGGAAAGGCGTGCAGGGCGAGGCCCATGCCCACGCGCTGGGAGCCCTGCCCGGTGAACAGGAACCCGAGCTTCCCCGGCACGACCGCGCCCGTCACGACGGCGGCCGACGGCGTGCCCGTGGCCAAGGCGTCGAGTCCGGCCAGCAGGCCGTCGCGGGAGGTGCCGGTGACGACCGCGCGGTGGTCGAGCACGGCCCGCCGGGTGGCCAGGGCGTGGGCGATGGAGGCGTCCGAGTGCTCCGGGGTCACGAACTCCCGCAGGCGGTCCGCCTGGGCGCGGAGCGCGGCCTCGGTGTGGCCGGACAGCGTCCACACCAGCGCCGTGCCGTCGGGGGCGGCGGCGGGTTCAGGGGTCTTGGTCGACGGCGGCTCGGTCACCACGACGTGGCAGTTGGTGCCGCCCATGCCGAACGAGCTGACGCCCGCCACCAGCGGTCGGTCCTCGCGCGGCCACGCGGTCCCCCGCCGCTGGACCTCCAGACCCAGCCAGACCAGGGACAACCGGGGCGCGGGAGCCTCGAAGTTGAGGCTGGCCGGGAGCCTGCGGTGCCGGATGCTCAGCAGGACCTTGATCAGCCCGGCGATGCCCGCCGCGCTCTCCAGGTGGCCGATGTTGGTCTTGACCGAACCGATCCGCAGCCGCGCGTCGGCGGCGCGGCCGGTGCCCAGCGCCGCCCCGAGCGCGGCGGCCTCGATCGGGTCGCCGATGGGCGTGCCGGTGCCGTGGAGTTCGACGTACTGCACGTCGTCCACGGCGACACCGGACTTCGCGTAGGCCTCGCGCAGCATCGCCTCCTGCGCGGGGGCGCTCGGCACGGTCAGGCCCTCGGTGGCGCCGTCGTTGTTGAGCACGGTGCCGAGCAGCACGCCGTGGACGCGGTCGCCGTCGGCCTGTGCCTGCTTCAACGGCTTGAGGACCACGACCCCGCCGCCCTCGCCGGGCACGAACCCGTTGGCGCGGCCGTCGAACGCGTAGGTCGTGCCGTCCGGCGACAGCGCGCCGAAGCGCAGCTCCGCCAGGACGTTGCCCGGCAGCAGGTTCAGGTTCACGCCCGCCGCGATGGCCAGCGTCGACTCGCCGCCGCGCAGGCTGGCGCACGCCAGGTGCACGGCGGCCAGCGAGGACGACTGGGCGGTGTCGACCGTGAGGCTCGGGCCGTTGAGCCCCAGGTGGTAGGAGACGCGGTTGGCGATGATGCCGCGGCTCACACCGGTCATCGTGTGCTGGGTGACGGCCTCGTCGCCCTGCTGGTGCACGAGGGCCGAGTAGTCGTCGCGCAGCGCGCCGACGAAGACGGACGTGCGGGTGGCGCGCAGGTCGGCGGGCACGATCCCGGCGTCCTCGATCGCCTCCCACACCAGTTCGAGCACGAGCCGCTGCTGCGGGTCCATCGCCGCGGCCTCGCGCGGCGAGACGTGGAAGAACGCCGCGTCGAAGTCGCCGACACCGTCGAGGAAACCGCCGCGCCGGGGGCCGGGGACGCCGTCCCACCGCCCTTCCGGGGCGTCGACGACGGCGCTCCTGCCCTCGTCCAACAGGCTCCAGTACGCGGCGGGGCCGTCCGCGTGGGGGAAGCGGCACGCGTAGCCGATGACGGCGACGGCCTCCAGCTCGGGCTCCGGGGTGATGTCGGCGGACACGTGACTCCTCACTGGACTTCCGCAGGAACAGGGCGAACTACCACTCGATCCGCAGCCGGGCGAGACCGCGGATCGACAGGCCTTCCTTCCACACCACCGCGTCCGGCCCGGAGGCCACGCGCAGGTCGGGGAAGCGCGCGAGCAGGTGGTGCAGGACGATCCGCAGCTGGAGCCGGGCCAGCGGCGCGCCGACGCAGCGGTGCACGCCGTGCCCGAACGTCAGGTGCGGAGCGCCGTGCCCTTGGGGGAACAGGCTTTCCGGCCGCTCCCAGGTGGAGGTGTCGCGGTTGCCGTGCAGCAGCGACACGACCACCGCCTCGCCCGCCTGCACGGTGACCGGTCCGAGTTCGACCGGCTCCAACGCGACGCGCGGGAAGCTCAGCGGCGTGGACGGCGTGAGGCGCAGCAGGTCGTCCACCACCGCGTCCAGCATCTCCGGACGGGCGCGCAGGTCGGCGAGCACGACCGGGTCCGTCAGCAGCGCGAGGACCGACAGACCGATCTGGCCGACGGTGGTCTCGTACCCGGCCATCAGCAGCGACAGCCCGAGCGTCAGCAGTTCGCCCTGCGACAGCGTGCCCTGGTCGTGCGCCGCGATCAGGCCGGTGAGCAGGTCCTCGTCGTCGCCGCGCCGCTTCTTCGCCATCAGCTCGCCCATGTAGTCGACGAGTTCGAGGCGGCGGCGGGACTTCTCCCTCGGCGTGCTGGCGGACAGGTCGAACAGCACCTCCACCCAGTCGCGGAAGATCCCGCCGTCCTCGGGCGGGACGCCGAGCAGCGAGCACAGCACCGACAGCGGCAACGGGGTGGCGAGGCCCGCGATGAGGTCCGCGCCGGGCCCGGCCGCGGCGAGCGCGTCCAGGCACTCGTCCGCGAGCCGTTCGACGTCGGCCGTCAACGCGGCGACGCGGCGGGTGGTGAACGAGCCGCTCACGATCCGCCGCAGCCGCGCGTGGTCCGCGCCGTCCATGCTCATCACGGCGTCCGCCGCGGGCTGCGAGTCGTTGAAGCGCGGCGCGTGCGGTTTGACCGCCTCCGCCCGGCTGAACCGCTGGTCCGCGAGCACCAGGCGACCGAGGGCGTAGTCGCGCACCAGCCACATCTTGTCGCCCATGGGGGTGACGATCGGGACGACGCCGTCCCCCGGCGTCAGGAACGCCGGGAGGGGCCCCAGGTGGTCGACGTCGTGTGCCACGCGCGTGCTCCTTCTCGGTCCGTGGTCAGGCGGTGATGCGGCGCTCGGCCTCGCGCAGCACCTCGGTCGTCCGGTTGAAGGCGATGCGCACGTGGTCGCGGCCCTGGGCCGGGTCGCCGAAGAACGGCGCTCCGGGGGCCAGCAGCACGCCCGCACGGGCGAGGAGGGCGTGGGCGAACGCCCGGCCATCCTCGCGGCCTCCGGTCAACGGGCTGATGTCGGCGAACAGGAAGATGCCGCCCTCGACCGGCGCGAACTTCATGCCCATGCCGGAGAACACCTCCTGCGCCAGGTCGCGCCGTCGGCTCATCTCCCGGCACACCTCGTCCAGGTCGACCGACCGGGCGGCGCTGCCCGCGGCGGCTTGGAGCGGGGCCGCGGTGCCGTTGGTGGTCAGCTCGTGCACGCGGCGGAACGTCTCGGTGCGCCGCGCGTCGCTGCGCAGGAACCCCAGCCGCCAGCCGCTCACGGCGTGGCTCTTGGACAGTGAGCCGATGACGACGTTGCGCCCCTCGAACGCGGGGATGTCCGTGGCGGACACGTGCTCCCTGCCGTCGAAGACGAACGACCGGTAGACCTCGTCGCAGATCACCGTGGCGTCCCAGTGCTCGCAGAGCGCGCCGATCTCCTCCATCTCCTCGCGGCTGAGCACCCGGCCGGTGGGGTTGGCCGGGGTGTTCAGCAACACCGCCTTCGTCCGGGAGGTGAACGCCGCGGCCAGTTCCGCCGAGTCGTAGCGCCACTCCGGGCCGTGCAGCCGCACGTACCGCAGCTTCGCGCCGACCAGCGCGGCGGACGCGGCGAGCTGCTCGTAGCCGGGCGAGAAGAGGACGACCTCGTCACCCTCGTCCACAGTGGACAGGAGGGCGATGTAGAGCGCCTCGGTCGCGCCCGCCGTGACGGTGATCTCCCGGTCGGGGTCCGCGCCGTCGCCCAGCATGTCGGCGATCTGCCGCCGCAGCGCGAGGTCGCCCGCCGGGTGCTCGTACTGGTTGCGCCCGGCGCGCATGGCCTTCGCGGCGTCGTCCACCATGTTCTCCGAGGTCACCGGGAAGCCGGGCGTGCCGACGGCCAGGTCGATGGCCCCGCTGGCGCGGGCCATGACGAACAGCTCGGTCAGGCTGTTGCCCGCGAGGCCCGCCGTCCGGGCGGACGTCGGCGACCGGTGGGTCGAGGGGTGTGCCATGTCGTTCTCCTCCACGTCTCAGAACTCGGGCCAGCCGGACGGGTCGAGCCCGTGGCGGCACAGGAAGGCGTAGGCGATCCGCTCCAGCCCGATGCCGATGCAGCCCGAGTAGGCGGGCTGCCCGCCGGGCGTGGTGATGCCGAAGGCCTCGCCGAACTTCGAGCCGTGCAGGTTGAACGAGCCGACGGAGATGGTGCGGCCGTCGACCACCGGCATGTGCAGCTCGAACTTCATCCGCAGCGCCCGCTGCACCATGGCCCGCTTGGCGTCCGCCCCGTTGCTGAAGAACGGGTCGTTCGCCACCTCCACGTGCGCGGCGAGTCGCAGGTCGTCCACCAGCGCACACACGGCCGTCAGCAGGTTCTGCCGCAGGTCGGTGACCGCCTTGCGGCCGCCGAAGAACACGACCTCGCGCATGGTGAAGTCCCACAGGCGTTCCAGCGTGTGGTGGTAGCGGGACTCGAACCGGAAGATCTTGCCGGTGGCCGTCAGCACGGCGCCCTCGTCGGGCACCTCGCGCCCGGCGTACTGGTGGTAGGAGTGGTAGCAGACCGTGGGCGACAGGCAGTGCCCGACGTGCTCGGTCCGGCTGTCCATGAACTTCGCCTTGTTCCGCGCGGCCTCGAACTCGGCCGCGAACCCCTGGTAGACGTCGGCGTCGGAGTGGAAGCGGCCGACGGTCATCAGGAACTGCGGGAACGAGTCGAAGTAGCCCGCCCGGTGCAGCACGTCGGTGGGGATCAGGGCCGGGTACCAGTTGTCGACCGCCCCGAACCCCTCCACGGCCAGCACCCGCACGCGGTGGTCGATCTTGTACAGCAGCTGGGCCAGCACGCCGCTCGCGCCGTACGCGCCGTCGCCGGTGCGGGAAACGAGCCCGTGCCGCTCCAGGTCCTCGAACCCGATCCGCGGCGCGCGCGGCATCGCCATCGACTGCCACACCACGGCGACCTCTTCGGCCTCGCCCTGGGGCAGCACGTCGCGCTGCGCCACGAGGTTCAGCTTGCGGCCGATCTCGGCCGCGTCGACCTCCTCCTCCGTGGCGAACTCGACCTCCCGCACCTCGCCGTTCTCGCCGCGCACGAGGCTGAACCCGCGGATCTCCGACGCGGCGTAGTAGACGCGCTTCGCGAACTCCTCCGCCATCCCCGGAGGGACCTCCGGGGAGAGGGCGATCGAGTATTCCGGCATGGGTGTGACTCCTCCAGGACGAGAGCGCTCAGCGGTCGACGGCCAGTGCGCCGCGCAGCAGGGACAGCAGCGCGGGCCGCGCCGTGTGGACGAAGAAGTGGCCGCCGGGCAGCACGTGGTGGCTGAACGGGCCGGTGCTCACCTCGGCCCACGGGGCCACCCGCGCCAAGGGGACGTCGGTGTCCTCGCTGCCGGTGAACGCCACCACCGGGCAGGCGAACGGCGGTCCGGGCTCGTGGGTGTAGGTCTCGAACACCGCGAAGTCCGCCCGGATCGTCGGCAGGAAGCGCCGCAGCAGGTCCGGCTCCTCCAGCACCTCCTCGGGCAGGCCGCCGAGGGTCCGGAGCCGGTCGACCAGCTCCGCGTCGGACGCGGCGTGCACCGGCGGGTGCACCCGCGGCAACCGGGGAGCCGGGCCGCCGGACACCAGCAGCGCAACGGGTTCGCCCGCGCCGCGGCGGCGGAGTTCCCGTGCCAGCTCGAACGCGACGAGCGAGCCCAGGCTGTGGCCGAAGAGCGCGTACGGCACGTCGAGTTCGTCCACCAGCGCCGAAGCCAGCGCGTCGACCAAGGCGTCCACGTGCGTGAAAGCCGGTTCCCGCAGGCGGGTCTGGTGGCCGGGCAGCTCGACGGGGCAGACCTCGACGTCGTCGCCGAAGGCCCCGCGCCACGGCTCGTACACCGAGGCCGCGCCGCCGACGTAGGGCAGGCAGAACAGCCGCACGGCCGGGGTGCGCGCGGGTGGTGGGCCGACGATCCAGCCGTCGGCGCGGCGGGCGGTCAGGGGGCGCACGGGTCTCCTCCTCTCGGCTACTTGCGGATCTCGTCGGTGGTCGACACCGCGGGCTCGACCACCTCGGCGGGTTCGACCGGCTCGTCGGCGATCGACTTCGCGACCTCGGGCACCGGGACGCGCGCCACGAACAGCGACACGGCGCACAGCGCCGCGGCGACGGCCATGGCGACGTACATGACCTGGTACCCGAGCACCGCGATGAGCGCGGCGCCCGCGGCGATGGACGCCGACTGGACGGCGTCGGTGACGCTGCTGACCGCGGCGTTCGCCCGGCCCTGCATCCGCGAGGGCGTGTACAGGTGCAGGGCGGTGCCCAGCGCGACCATCACGAACGGCAGCCCGAGGCCGAACAGCACGACGCCGACCAGAAAGAACGGGACACCCGGCAGGAGGCAGAGCCCCAGGCCCGAGGCGATCAGCACGTACCCCGCGCCGGTTCCCCTGACCTCGCCCCACTTCTTCACCGCGGCGCCCGCGATCAGTCCACCGAGGACGGAGCCGCCGCCCTGGAACGACGTGATCACGCCGAGGAACGCCGCCTGCTGCCCGAGGCCCTGGTTCGCCGCGAAGATCGCGGTCTCCAGCAGGCCGACGACGGCCATGAAGCCCAGCGTCGTGAGCGTGAGGCGGAGCAGCAGCGGCACGCCCCGGATGAACCGGAACCCCGCCACCACGGACGTGAGGAACCGCTCCCCCGCGGGTTCCGGCTCGGACTCCACGACCTTGATCGAGACCAGCAGCAGCACGGCCACCACGAACGTCCCGGTGCCGAGCACCGCGAGCGAACGCCCGCCGAAGGCGACGTACGCCGCCGCGCCGAGCGCCGGGGACACGATGCGCACGCCCTGGCTGACGGCGATGATCAGGGACCGCGCCGCCGCCGCGTCCGCGGAGGGCAGGACGTCCTTGAGCAGCGCCGGGGAGGCCGGACTCGCGGAGAGCACCCCGTAGCAGAAGGTGACCACGTAGATGATCCACACCTGCTCGACGCCCCGCACCGCCAGCAGCGCCAGGAACAGCACCGCCATGCCGAGGTACATGCCGATCATCAGCCGCTTGCGGCTGACCCGGTCGACGAGGTGGCCGAGCAGCGGGGCGAACAGCCCCGGCACCGTGATGGCCAGGAACACCGCGCCCGCCGCGGCGTTCGACCCGGTCAGGTCCTTCACCCAGATGGCGAGCGACAGGTAGACGGCGGTCTCGCCGAAGCTCGTGACCACCCCGCAGACGAAGAGCCTGCGGAAGCGCGGGTTGGTGCGGAGTAGCGTCCACATGAGAGTTCCCCTGTTGCCGCTGGCGGCGTGGTGCGGTCGGCTCGGGCGGTCGGTCAGTTCTCGCCCATGGCCAGGCGCAGGCTCTTGGGCCGCATGTCGGTCCACACCTCCTCGATGTGCTCCAGGCACTTCTCCTTGCTGCCGTTCACGCCGACGGCGCGCCAGCCCGCGGGCACGGCCCGGCCGACGGCCCAGATCGAGTACTGCTCCTCGTCGTTGACGACGACGTCGTACTCCGGCGCGGTGGTCGTGGTCTCGCTCATGAGTGGTCTCCTCGCTGGGTCGTGCCGGTGGGGGTGGTCTCCTGCTCGACGGCGGTGACGAGCGCGCGCAGGGTGGGCTCGGCCAGGAAGTCGGCCAGGTCCACCACCACGCCCAAGGTCTCGTCGACGCGGGCGAGCAGCTTCAACGCCTTGATGGAGTGGCCGCCCTGCGCGACGAAGCTGTCGTCGGGCCGGACGTGGGTGGTGCCGAGGGACTCGCGCCACAGCGCGGCCACGGCCTCGGTGAGCGGGTCGTCCGAGACGGGGTCGGCGTCGGCCGGGACCTCCTCGGACAGCGCCGCGAGCAGCGCGCCGCGGTCGACCTTGCCGTTCGCGTTGAGCGGCAGCCGGTCGGTCACGACGACGGCGGGGATCATGTAGTCGGGCAGCCGCGAGCGCAGGGCCGCGGCGATCCCGGCGGGCTCGGCGAGGTCAGCGTCGCCCGTGACGCAGGCCAGCAGCTCGGTGCTGTCGGCCGTGGGACGGCCGAAGACGACCGCGTCCGTGACACCCGGCAGCGAGCGCAGGGCGAGTTCGATCTCGCCCAGCTCGACCCGGAAGCCGCGGACCTTCACCTGGTCGTCCGTGCGGCCGACGAACAGGAACGTCCCGTCCGGCAACGGCCTCACCCGGTCGCCGGTGCGGTAGAGCCTGCCGCCGTCGCCGCCGAACGGGTCCGGGACGAACGAGACCGCCGTGAGCGCCGGGTTGCCGTGGTAGCCCAGCGCCAGCCCCTCTCCCCCGACGTACAGCTCGCCCTCGGCCCCCGCCTCGACCGGTTCGCCGTCGGGCCCGAGCGCGTAGGCGGTCGAGCCGGAGATGGCCCGGCCGATCGACAGCGGACCCGGATCCAGCTCGGCGGGCGTGACCCGTTGCAGGGTGCTGACGGTGGTGTTCTCGGTGGGGCCGTAGACGTTCACGACGCGGGCGGGCGGCCGGTTGGCCATCAGCCGCGCCAAGCGCTGCTCGTCGGCCTTCTCCCCGCCGAACAGCAGCAGCCGAACGCCGCTCAACGCGTCCGGCGCGAAGTCGACGACCGTGTGCAGCAACGCCGTGGGCAGGCCGAGGACGGTGATCCGCTCCTCGTCCAGGAACGCCCGCAGCCGAGCCGGGGACAGCGCGTCCTGCTTGTCGCCGATCACCAGGACCGCGCCGGAGCCGAGAGCGCCCCAGAGTTCCAGGATCGAGGCGTCGAACGCCGGGTTGCACAGGTGGGACACGCGGTCGTCGGAGTGGTAGACGATGCCCTCGGCGTCGGGGACGAGACGGCTGATGCCGCGGTGCGGCACGACGACCGTCTTGGGCCGCCCGGTCGAGCCGGAGGTGGAGATCAGGTAGGCGGCGTCCTCGCCGACCACCCGCACCGGCACCTCGGGGTCGATCCGGCGGCGGGTGCTGTCGAGCAGGTCCTCCAGCCGGAGCACCGGCAGGCCCAGCAGCGGCGCCGGGTGGGCGTCCGTGACGAGCACCGCGTCGGCGACGCCGTGCAGCGCGGAGCGGACCCGGTCGGCGGGCTGCTCGTGGTCGAGAGGCAGGTAGGCGCACCCGGCGTAGAAGATGCCCAGGTAGGCCGACACCGAGTCGATCCCGCGCGGCAGCGGGACCGCGACGACGGACCCGCGGCGCAGGCCCGCGGCCCGCAGGCCGGTGGCGATGGCGACCGCCCGCTCGTCGAGTTCCCGGTAGGTCAGCTCGACCCCGCGGTGCCGCAGGGCCGGGGCGTCCGGCCGTTGGGCCGCCCGCAGCCGGACCAGCTCCGGGAGGGGCCGTCGAGCGCCGGTCGCGCCGCGGTCCGAGTCGGCGTGGGAGGTCGCGGCGGCGTGCGGTCGGCGGGGCATCGGCAGCGGCGCGTCCGGCCGGGCGAACGCGGCACGGGCGGCGTCCAGCAGCCCGGTGTGCACGTCCGCGGCCTTCTCCGCGGAGAACAGCCTGCTCAGGTACTCGAACTCGGCGATCGTGTCGTCCGCCCGCCGGGTCACCGACCACAGCAGCTCGTACTTGGCCGTGCCCGTGGGCAGCAGCTCGCGCCGGGCCTCCACCCCGTCGAACCGCAGCGCGCTGGCCGCGGTGTCGAGGTAGGTCAGACCCGCCTGCACGAGCGGCGCGCGGGCGGGATCGCCGCCAGGGCCCAGGTCCTCGACGATCGTCTGGAACGGCACGCCCCGGTGCGCCAGCGCCTCGGCGGTCGCCCGGCGCACCTTGCGGGCCAGGTCCCTGGTGGTGACGCCGTCCGGCAGCACCAGCCGCAACGGCACGGGGTCGACGAACATGCCGATCTCGTCGCGCTGCTCCGGTGCCCGTGAGGAGGCGGCCAGACCGATCACCAGGTCGCGTTCGCCGGTCAGCGCGACCAGGCCCGCCACGTAGGCGACGATCCAGTTCATGAACGCGCTGAGCCGCTCCTCCGCGGCCAGCCCCGCCATGCCCGCCAGCAGGTCCTCGTCGCACACCACCTGGTGCACCGCGCCCGCGTTGCCCGGCGCGGCCGTGCGCGGCAGGTCGTGCGGCAGGGCGATGCCGCGCGGCGCTCCGGCGAGGGTGCGCCGCCAGTACGCGCGGGACTCCTCCGGGTCGACCAGCCTTGGCGTGGTGGCGGGCCGGGTTTCCCTGGCCGCCGCCGTGCCGTCGGTGTAGAGGCGGCTCAGCTCGTCCTCCAGCACCGCCAGCGAGGCCCCGTCGCACACCAGGTGGTGCACGGTGAGCAGCAGCAGGTCGTCCTCGTCGCCGCGGTCGACGGCCAGCGCGCGCAGCAGCGGCGGGTCGGCCAGGTCGAACGGCTGGCGCGCGTGCTCGTCGACCAGTTCGCGCACGGTGGCGTCCGGCAGCCCGAAGGCGTCCAGCCAGCGGCACGACACGGTCGCGCGCGGCGCGGTGACGGCCCGGCCCGGCGACTCGAAGCCGCGGCGCAGGGCGTCGTGGCGCGCGACGAGGGCGTCGAGCGCGGTCCGCAGGCGCGGCACGTCGATCCGTCCGGGAATCCGGTACAGCGCGGCGATGTGGTAGACGGGCGAGCCGGGGTGGAGCCGTTCGGTGAACCAGAGCCGCTCCTCGGCGGGGGTGAGCGGGCGCTCCTCCCGCGCGGGCGGCGGGTCGGTCAGCAGCGACAGCAGCCTGCCGAACTCCGGGCACTGGTACACGACGTCGAGGTCGAGGTCGGCCCCGGTGAGGGCGCGCAGGCTGATCGCGGTCTCCACCGCCAGCGCGGAGTCGCCGCCCGCCTCGAAGAAGTCGTCCTCCGGGCTCACGGTGTCGACGCCGAGCATGGCGCACCAGATCCCGGCGACCGCCTCGCGCAGGCCTTCGGGGTGCTCAGTCATCCGAACCCTCCGCCACGGGCTCGCGCACGACGAGCCAGTCCCCGATGGCCAGCGCGTCCAGGGTGGACCGGGCGTAGGTCTCGACCGCCTCGAGTGGGGTCCGCACGATCGGCTGGCCGCGCAGGTTGAACGAGGTGTTGAGGACGACGGAGGTCCCGTGGTCCTCGCCGAGCCGCCGGATCAGGGCGTGGAAACGGGGAGCGGACTCCTGCTCGACGACCTGGACCCGCGCGGAGCCGTCGACGTGGGTGATCGACGTGAGCTTCTCGCGGTACTGCTCGCGCACCTGGGTGACGAACAGCATGTGCCGGTACCGGCTCTCCTGGCCTTCCTCGATCTCGAAGTACTCGCGCGCCTTCTCCGCGATCACCGCGGGCGCGAACGGCCGGAACTCCTCGCGCTGCTTGACCACGGCGTTGAGGTGCTCGCGCATGTTCGGCGCGGTCGGGTCGGCGAGGATGCTGCGGTTGCCCAGCGCGCGCGGGCCGAACTCCATGCGCCCCTGGAACCAGGAGACGACCGAGCCGGAGCCGATGAGGACGGACACCTCCTTGAGCAGCGGCTCGCCCGGCAGGCGGCGCACCTGGTGGCCCTCGCCGAGGGTGGCGACGGCCGCCTCGATCTCGGCGTCACCGAACTCCTCGCCCCAGTAGGGCATCCCCATCGGCTGGGGGTTCGCCGGGACGTGCTCGCGCAGCACGTGCAGCGCCGCGCCGAGCGCGGTCCCGTCGTCGCCCGCGGCGGGCTGGATGAACACCTGGTCGAACAGGCCGCTGCGGGAGATCAGGCCGTTGGCCGTGCAGTTGAGCGCGACACCGCCCGCCAGGCACAGGTTCCTGGACGGCGCGCCGCCCTCGATGCCTTCGCGGAGCACGAACAGGAGGGCTTCCTCGATGGCGCGCTGGAGCACGGCGGCGATGTCCATGTGCCGCTGCACGACCGGTGCGTCGGGGTGGCGCGCGGGCCCGAACAGCTCCTCCAGGCGGCGGATCGCGCCCCGGTGGGTCTCGCGCTCCTCGGGCGTCCGGTCGTGGGCCAGCAGCGGCACGCTCAGTGCGCCACCCGGCCGCAGCGAGACGAGCTTGGCGTCGGGGAAGGCGGCCGTGTCGCCGTAGGGCGCGAGGCCCATCACCTTGTACTCGTCCATGCCGGGCAGGAACCCGAGGTACTGGGTGACGACGCTGTAGAGGATGCCGAGCGAGGCCGCGATGGGGTACGTGCGGCGGGTCTCCAACGTGCTGCCGCTGCCGGTGAACAGCGACGTCGACTCCGCCTCCCCCATGCCGTCGGCCACCAGCACCACGGCGTCGGCGAAGCCGCTGAGGTGGTAGCTGCTGGCGGCGTGCGCGAGGTGGTGCGGGACGCGGACGAGCTTGCGCTCCCAGGCCTGGTCCGGGTAGTGCTCGCGGAGCACCTCCAGCTGGACCTCCTCGCTGTAGGCCTCCCGGTACCAGCGCCGCAGGGTGTCGTCGAGCTCGAACGCCGGGGACGGCTCGTAGCGGAAGCCGTGGGCGACGAAGTCCACGTCGTCCAGCGTCACGCCCGCCATCCGCAGGCACGCCTCGACGGCGTCGACCGGGAACCTCCCGGTGCCCTTCACGCCGTCGTGGCGCTCCTGGGCGGACGCGGCGATCACGCCGTTCTCGTCCACCAGTGCGGCGGCCGAGTCGAGCCCCTGGACGAGGCGCTGCTCCCGCCAGTCGAGGCCGGGCATCATCTGCTTCTTGAGCTCGGCGGCCCGGTCGAGCCCGCTGATTCCGAGGACCAGCACGTCAGTCTCCTGTCTGAGCGGTGGAGCCGCGGAGGGCGTCGGCGACGGCCTTCACCCGTGGGCGGCGCATGAGCTGGAAGTGGTCGCCGTCGACGTGGGTGACCGAGAGGGTTCCGGTCAGGCCGCGCCACGCCTCGGCGATCAGGTCGCCGCCCGCACCGGACGCGAGGACGAGGTCTGCCGGACCGTCGAACGCACGGGGACGGTGGTCCACGAGCCCGGTGAACATGTCGCGCCAGAACGCGATGAGCGCGGCGGCGGTGGGCCCGTCGAGCCCGGCCACGGCCGCGGGGTCCACGCCGAGGGTGGCGAACAGCCGGTCGGCCCCGTCGAACCGCAGGAGCGGCGCGGGTCCCTCGTCGAGGACCTCGTCCCGAAGCGCGTCGAGGGTGGCGATGTCCCGGCGTTCCGCCTCCACGTCGGCGGTGGGTCGCGGGTCGGAGTCGACCAGGAGCAGCCGGTGGACGTGGATCCCCCGGTCGGTCAGGGCACGGGCCAGCGCGTGGGCGACGACGCCGCCCGCCGACCAGCCCGCGACCACCGGCTCGCGGTCTCCGAGCACCGGCACGAGGTCGTCGGCGTACCGCTCGGCGAGCCCGGCGAGGCCCGTCGCACCGGAGTCGCCGCCGATGTCGCCCTGCACGCCGAACGCCTCGAAGTCGGCCGACACCTCCCCGAGGAGGTCCCGGTAGCTGAACAGCGTGCCGCCGACCGGGTGGACGAGGACGAGCGGACGGGCACCCCGGACACCGCCCAGGGGGACCACGCGGCTCTCGGCGGGCCCACCGCGGACCAGCAGCCCGTCGATCCGGTCGGCCTGCTCCGCGATCGTGGACGCCGTGTACAGGTGCGCCAACGGGATCCCGGTCGCGAACTCGCGGCTGAGCGCCATCGTGAGGCGGATGGCGAGCAGCGAGTGGCCACCCAGGGCGAAGAAGTCGTCGTGCACCCCGAAGTCCGCCGACCCCAGCACCGCCCGCCACGCGTCGGCGATCCGCCGCTCGGTCCCGTTCCGCGGGGCCACGACGTCGCGGCGGGGCAGCCCGGAGTCGTCCGGCGCCGCCAGCGCCAGGCGGTCGAGCTTGCCGCCGACGGTCATCGGCAGCGCGTCGACCGGCACCAGCACGGTCGGGACCGCGGCCGCCGGGAGCCTGCCGAGCAGGTGCTCGCGGATCCGGTCCCGGTCGAGCACGGCGTCGTGCGCGAGGACCAGGTGGGCGACCAGCCGCAGCCGCGTGTCCGCGCCGGAGCGGTGGGCCGACACCGCGGCGGCCTCGATCGAGGGGTGGGCGCGCAGCGCGGCCTCGACCTCTTCCGGTTCGACCCGCTGGCCCTGGATCTTGACCTGGTGGTCGGTGCGGCCCAGGAACTCGACCTGGCCGTCCGCGGTGTACCGGCCGAGGTCGCCGGTGCGGTACAGCCTGCTTCCCGGCTCGCCCCACGGGTCGGGCACGAACGCCGCCGCCGTGACACCGGGCCTGCGGACGTACCCGCGGCCCACGCCGGGTCCGCCGATCACGATCTCACCGGGCGTCCCCGGTGGCACCTGGTGCAGGTGCTCGTCCACCAGGTGCACCCGCACGTTCCCGTACGGCCTGCCGATCACCGGCGAGAGGTGCGCGCCGATGTCCGCGTAGGCCGCGTCGACCGTCGCCTCGGCGGGCCCGTACATGTTGTGCGCCACCACGTCGGGGTGGTCGCGGAAGGCCTGCCACAGGTCCGGCGGGCACGCCTCGCCGCCGAACGCGATCAGCTTCGGCGGGTGCGGGGCGTCCAGCAGCCCGGCCTCCACCATCACCTGGACCTGCGACATGGCGACGTCGATGACGTCCACCGCCCGCTCCGGGTCCTGCGCCTGCTCCACCAGGTGCCGCGGGTCTCGTCCCTCCACACCGGACACCACCAGCAGCAGGTGGCCGTCGATCAGCGGCAGGATCTGGGTCAGGAAGAAGTCCGAGATGAACGCCGACGTGCCGGTCAGCACACGGGCCTGCCCGCCGACGTCGAGCCCGGCCTCACGCATCCGGGGCAGCAGCAGGACTTCCGCGTAGTTCGCCAAGCCGCCGTGGTCGACCATCACGCCCTTGGGGCGGCCGGTCGAGCCGGACGTGAACATCACGTACGCCAGGTCCAGCGGGCCCACCGACGGCAGGTCCACCTCGGGCGCCTCGACGTCCGACTCCGGGGACAGCACCGGCCGTGAACCGGGCACGGTCGTCGGGTCGAGCGACACGACCGCCGTCGGGAGCGCGTCCGCCACCATCACGTCCAGCCGCGCGGCGGGCAGTTCCGGGTCCAGGGGCAGGAAAGCGCCACCGGCCTTCCACGCCGCCCACACCGCGACCACCGCGTCGACGCCGGGCCGCAGGTGCAGGCCCACCACGTCGCCCCGGCGCACGCCCGCGGCCACCAGCCGTCGCGCCAGCACGTCGCTGCGCTCGTCCAGCTCCGCGAACGTCAACCTCTCGTGGCCCGCCTCGACCGCGACGGCGTCCGGCCACCGGGCCGCGCTCCGCCGGAACAGCTCGTGCACGGGCGTCACGCCCACGGGTGCGGAGGTGTCCCCGGTCCACTCGGCGACGCGGCGCTGTTCGCGGTCGTTCGCGCGCAGCAGTTCCGCCACCGCGACCCGCGGGTTCCGGCCCACGACGTCCAGCAGGTCGGCGAACGACGCCGCCAACTCCTCGGCCGCGCCGACCTCGACCAGCCCGGTGTTCAGCGCCAGCGACAGGTCGAGCCCGTCGGTCGTGCGCGCCGTGGCGAGGGACAGGTCGAACCGGTTGGCGCTGCCCTCGATCGGCAGGTCGCGCAGGACCAGGTCGACGGGCACGTTCCCGGCCGCTCGGTCGACGGCGTCCGTGCCCGCGGTGAAGGAGAACATGGTGCGGAACAACGGGTTCGCGCTCTCGGCCCGCTCCGGGGCGACCGCCCGCACGACCTGTTCGAACGGCGCTTCCTGGTGCGCGAACGCCCCCAGCACCACCTCGCGCACCCGTTCCAGGTGCGCCGTGAAGTCGTCCTCCGGCCGCACGACCACGCGCAACGCCAGCGTGTTCACGAAGAAGCCCACCAATGGCGCGAGATCGGCGTGCGTCCGACCGGACACCGGGACGCCGACGGTGAGGTCGCGCTCGCCGGAACGCCGGGCCAGCAGCAGGAAGTACACGGCCAGGTAGACCGTGAAGTCGGTGGCCCCGACCTCGGCGCGGACCCGGTCGAGCCCGGTCAGCGCGTCGGCGGGAACCGTGCGGGAACTCGCCTCGAACGCCGGTTCGCCACCACGCGCACTGCCGCGCGGCCACGGTGCGGGCGCGTTGTCGAGCGCTGCGCGCCAGTAGGCGAGGTCGTCGGCCGACTGCCGTTCGACCAGGTCCCGGTGCCAGGCGGCGTAGTCGGTGTAGGTGACGGTCAACGGGGCCAGTCCGGCGGCGGCGACGTCGCCACCTGCCCGGTAGAGGGCCCAGAACTCCTGCTCGACGAGATCGGAGGACCACTCGTCGATCGCGACGTGGTGCGCCACGAACAACACCGTGTGGCGGTCCGGGGCGGTGCGCCACACGGTCACCCGCAGCACCGGTCCGACGCTCAGGTCGAACGGCCGCCGCGCCTCCCGGTCGACGAGGTCCGGTACCTCGGCCTCGACGGCGTCCAGCACCGTCAGACCGCTCCAGACCTCGGTGCCGACGCGCTGCACGACGCGGCCGTCGTCGTCCAGGTGCAGCGTGGTGCGGAAGGCCTCGTGCCGGTCGACCAGCGCGACCACGGCCGCTTCCAGTACGACCGGGTCGAGGTGTCCGCGCACCTCGTACCCCCAGGGCACGTGGTACGTCGGGCTCTCGGGGTCGAGCTGCCACAGGAACCACTGGCGTTCCTGCGCGTGCGACGCGGGCAGATCACCACCGCGGTCGACCCGAGGAATACCCGCCACCACACCCGCCGCCGCACTCCGGTCGATCAAGTCGGCTTGACCGGCGACCGTCGGGTGCGCGAAAACCTCGTGCAGGGCCAGATCGACACCCAGCTCCGCCCTGACCCGCATCGCCAGCCGCACAGCGAGCAGCGAATGCCCGCCCAGGCTGAAGAAGTCCTCGTGCACGCCGAAACGCACATCGCCGAGCACTGCCCGCCACGCGTCCGCGACCCCCTGCTCGGTCACCGTCCTCGGCTCCACCACGTGCCCGCCGATCGGCCCGAGGTCGTCCGGCACGGTCAGCGCCAAGCGGTCGACCTTGCCGCCCGCCGTCATGGGCAGCGCGTCGACCGGCACCAGCACCGTCGGGATCGCCGCCGCGGGCAGCAGGCCCGCCAGGTGCTCGCGGATCGCGTCCCGGTCGAGCACCGATCCCTCGGCCACGACCAGGTGGGCGACCAGCCTCAGCCGCCCGTCCGCGCCGAGGCGGTGAGCGCCGACCGCCGCCGCGTCGATCGCGGGGTGCCCGCGCAGCGCGGCCTCGACGCCCTCCAGCTCCACCCGCTGGCCCTGGATCTTGACCTGGTGGTCGTCGCGGCCCAGGAACTCGATCCGCCCGTCGACCGTGTACCGGCCGAGGTCGCCGGTCCGGTACAGCCTGCTTCCCGGCTCGCCCCACGGGTCCGGCACGAACACGGCCGCCGTCGCGCCGGGTCGGCGCACGTACCCGCGACCCACGTTCGGGCCACCGATCACGATCTCGCCGACCGCGCCGGGCGGCACCGGGCAGAGGGCCTCGTCCACCAGGCGCACCCGCGCGTTGCCGTACGGTCGCCCGATCACCGGCGAGGGGGTCTCGCCGAGGTTCGCGCAGGTCACGTCGACCGTCGTCTCGGCGGGTCCGTAGAGGTTCTGCGCGACGACCGTCGGGTGCTCGCGGAGCGCGTGCCAGAGGTCCGGCGGACAGGCCTCGCCACCGAACGCGATCAGCTTCGGCGGGTGCGGGGCGTCCAGCAGCCCGGCCTCCACCATCACCTGGACCTGCGAGGTGGTGGCGTCGACGAGGTCGATGGCCCGCTCCGGGTCCTGTGCCAGTTCGACCAGGCGTCGAGGGTCCCGCCCTTCGGCTCCGGACAGCACGACCAGCCGGTGGCCGTCGATCAGCGGCAGGATCTGCGACAGGAAGAAGTCCGAGATGAACGCCGACGTCCCCGTCAGCACTCGGCCCTGCCCGCCGACGTCGAGCCCGGCCGCGCGCATCCGGGGCAGCAGCAGGGCTTCGGCGAAGTTGGCCAGGTTGCCGTGGTCGACCAACACGCCCTTCGGACGGCCCGTCGAACCCGACGTGAACATGACGTACGCCAGGTCCCGCGCCCCCACCACCGGCAGGGCCACGTCCGGCGCGTCGACGTCCGACGCCGGGGACAGGACCGGCCACGAGGCGGGCACGGTCGACGCGTCCAGGGTCAGCACGGCCGCGGGGGCGGCGTCCTCCACCATCACCGCGAGCTGGGCGGGCGGCAGTTCCGGGTCCAGGGGCAGGAACGCCCCGCCGGACTTCCACGCGGCCCACACCGCGATCACCGCGTCCACGCCGGGTCGCAGGTGCAAACCCACCACGTCCCCGCGCCGGACGCCCGCGGCCACCAGCCGTCGCGCCAGCACCTCGCTGCGCTCGTCCAGGTCGCCGTAGCTCAGCCGCTCGTCACCCGCCTCGACCGCGACGGCGTCCGGCCACAGCGCCACCCGGTCGCGGAACGACTCGTGCACGACGCGGTGGTCCACCGGTCCGGCGGCCTGTCCGGCCCACTCGTCCAGGCGGTCCTGTTCACGCGGGTTCGCGCGCAGGAACTCGGCCACGGTGGTGCTCGGGGAGCCCGCCACCGCGTCCAGCAGCTCGACGAACGCCGTCACCAGGTCTTCCGCCGCGGGGGCGGCGAAGTACTCGGCGCCGAACTCCAGGGTCAGGTGCAGCCCGTCGGCCGTGCGCGTCGTGGAGAGGGACAGGTCGAAGCGGTCGGTCCCGCCGCCGAGCGGCAGTTCGCCCAGGGTCAGACCGCCGGTCGCCGGGCGATCGGCGTGGTGCCCGCCCTCGGTGAAGGAGAACATGGTGCGGAACAACGGGTTCGCGCTCTCGGCCCGCTCCGGGGCGACCGCCCGCACGACCTGCTCGAACGGCGCTTCCTGGTGCGCGAACGCCCCGAGCACGGCTTCCCGCACCCGGCCCAGGTGCGCGGCGAAGTCGTCGTCCGGATCGACCTCCACCCGCAAAGCCAGGGTGTTCACGAAGAAACCCACCAGCGGCGCGAGATCGGCGTGCGACCGTCCGGACACCGGAACGCCCACCGTGAACTCGCGGTCGCCCGACTGGCGGGCGAGCAGCAGGAAGTACACGGCCAGGTAGACCATGAAGTCGGTGGCCCCGACCTCGGCGCGAACGCGGTCGAGCCCGGTCAGCGCGTCGGCGGGAACGGTGTGCGTGACTTCGCCTGCCGTGAGGGCGGCGGGCTCGGCCAGTGCGTGCGGCCAGGAGGAGGTGGTGCCGCGGAGGGCCTGCCGCCAGTAGGCGAGGTCTTCCTCCGCCCGGCTCGCGACCAGGTCCCGGTGCCAGGCGGCGTAGTCGGTGTAGGTGACGGTCAGCGGAGCCAGTCCGGCGGCGGCGACGTCGCCACCTGCCCGGTACAGCGCCCAGAACTCCTGCTCGACGACGTCCAGCGACCACTCGTCCACGGCGATGTGGTGCGCCACGAACAACACCACGTGACGGTCCGGGGCAGTGCGCCACGCGGTCACCCGCAGCACCGGTCCGGCTCCCAGGTCGAACGGCCGCCGCACCTCGGCGTCGACGAGCCCCGGCAGGTCGGCCTCGACGGCGTCCAGCACCGTCAGACCGCTCCAAGCCTCGGTGCCGACGCGGTGCACCACCCGGCCGTCCTCGTCCAGGTGCAGCGTGGTGCGGAACGCCTCGTGCCGGTCGACCAGCGCCTCGACCGCCGCGCCCACCGCGGCCACGTCGAGATCGCCGTCCACCCGGTAACCCCAGGGCACGTGGTACGTCGAACTCGCCGGGTCGAGCTGCCACAGGAACCACTGCCGTTCCTGCGCGTGCGACGCGGGCAGATCACCACCGCGGTCCACCCGCGGAATACCCGCCACCACACCCGCCGCCGCACTCCGGTCGATCAACTCGGCCTGACCGGCGACCGTCGGATGCGCGAAAACCTCATGCAGAGCCAGGTCAACACCCAGCTCCGCCCGAACCCGCATCGCCAGCCGCACAGCCAGCAGCGAATGCCCACCCAGGCTGAAGAAGTCGTCGTGCACGCCGAAGCGCACGTCACCGAGCACCGCCTGCCAGGCGTCGGCGATCCGCAGTTCGGTCGCCGTCCTCGGGGTCACCACAACCGTCGCGTCGACGTCGTCCGGCGCGGTCAGCGCCAGGCGGTCGAGCTTGCCGCCGACCGTCATGGGCAGCGCGTCCACCTGCGCGAACACGGTCGGGACCGCGGCGGCGGGCAGCAGGCCCGCCAGGTGCTCGCGCAGCCGGTCTCGGTCGAGCACGGCGTCGTGGGCGAGGACCAGGTGGGCGACCAGCCGGACCCGGCCGTTCGCACCGGAGCGGTGGGCCGAGACCGCCGCGGCCTCGACCGAGGGATACCCGCGCAGCACCGCTTCCACCTCTTCGGGCTCCACGCGCTGGCCCTGGACCTTGACCTGGTGGTCGTTGCGCCCCAGGAACTCGATCCGCCCGTCCACCGAGTGCCTGCCGAGGTCTCCCGTGCGGTACAGCCGACTCCCCGGCTCGCCCCACGGGTCCGGCACGAACACCGCGGCCGTCACACCGGGCCGCCGCACGTACCCGCGGCCCACGTTCGGACCGCCGATCACGATCTCGCCGACCGACCCCGGCGGCACCTGGTGCAGGTGCTCGTCGACCAAGTGGATCCGGGCGTTGCCGTAGGGCCGCCCGATCACCGGCGACTCGTGCTCGTCGGCGTCGGCGTACGCCACGTCGACCGTCGTCTCGGCGGGGCCGTACTGGTTGTGCCCGACGACGTCCGGGTGGTCGCGGAAGGCCTGCCACAGGTCCGGCGGGCACGCCTCGCCGCCGAACGTGATCATGCGTGGCGGGTGCGGGGTGTCCAGCAGCCCGGCCTCCACCATCACCTGGACCTGCGAGGTGGCGACGTCGATGACGTCCACCGCCCGGTCCGGGTCCTGCGCCAACGCCACCAGGTGCCGGGGATCCCGTCCCTCCACACCGGACACCACCAGCAGCAGGTGGCCGTCCAGCAACGGCAGGATCTGCGTCAGGAAGAAGTCGGAGATGAACGCCGACGTCCCGGTCAGCACGCGGGCCTGCTGCCCGACCGCGATCCCGGCTCGCCGCATCCGCGGCAGCAGCAGGACCTCGGCGTAGGTGGCGAGGTTGCCGTGGTCGACCATCACGCCCTTCGGACGACCGGTCGAGCCCGACGTGAACATCACGTACGCCAGGTCCCGCTCCCCCACCACCGGCAGGACAGCGTCCGGCGCGTCCTCGCCGGTCGGGGCCAGGGTCGGCCACGAGCCGGGCACGGTCGTCGGGTCGAGCGTCACGACCACGGCCGGAGCCGCGTCGTCCGCCATGACCTCCAGCCGGACCGCGGGCAGTTCCGGGTCCAGGGGCAGGAAAGCGCCGCCCGCCTTCCACGCAGCCCACACCGACACGACCGCGTCGAACCCCGGCCGCAGGTGCAGGCCGACCACGGCCCCACGTCCCGCGCCCGCCGCGACCAGCCGCCGCGCCAGCACGTCGCTGCGCTCGTCCAACTCGGCGAACGTCAGCCGCTCGTCCCCGGCCTCGACCGCGACGGCGTCGGGCCACCGGGCCGCGCTCCGCCGGAACAGCTCGTGCACGGGCGTGGTGGACGCGGGGGTGGTGACGTCACCGGTCCACGCGGCCAGGCGGCGCTGCTCGTCGTCGGTCGCGCGCAGCACGTCGGCCACCGCGCTCCGGGGCGACTCGCCGATCGCGTGCAGCAGGGCGGCGAACGTGGACACGAGTTCCCCGGCCACCGGGGCCTCGAACAGGGCGGTGTCGAGCTGGAGCGTGAGGTGCAGGCCCTCGGCCGTGCGGGTCGCGCCGAGGGACAGGTCGAACCGGCTGCCGCTGCCCTCGATCGGCAGGTCGCGCAGCTCCAGGTCGGCGTGGTCGGCGAGCCGGTCGGTGAGACCGGTGCCCGTGGCGAAGGAGAACAGGGTGTGGAACAACGGGTTCGCGCTCTCGGCGCGGTCCGCCGCGACCGCGCGGACCACCTGCTCGAACGGCGCGTCCTGGTGGGCGAACGCGCCCAGCACGGCCTCCCGCACCCGGTCCAGGTGCCGGGCGAAGTCGTCCTCGGGGTGGACGACGACCCGCAGCGCCAGGGTGTTCACGAAGAAGCCGACCACCGGCGCGAGGTCGGCGTGAGCGCGACCGGACACCGGGATGCCCATCGTGAGGTCCCGCTCGCCCGACCGGCGGGCCAGCAGCAGGAAGTACACGGCCAGGTAGACCATGAAGTCGGTGGCCCCGACCTCCGCGCGGACGCGGTCGAGCCCGGCGAGCGCCTCGGCGGGGACGGCGTGCGACGCTCCCGCGGCGGCGGCCTTCCGCCCGGTGGTGTGCGGCCACGGCGGCGGTGCGCCGTCGAGGACCTGACGCCAGTAGGCGAGGTCCACTTCGGACTGCTGCTCGACCCGTTCGCGGTGCCAGACCGCGTAATCGGCGTAGCGGACGTCCAACGGAGCCAACCCGGCGGCGGCGAGGTCGCCCCCTGCCCGGTACAGCGCCCACAACTCCTGCTCGAAGACGTCGATGGACCACTCGTCCACGGCGACGTGGTGCGCGACGAACAGGACGACGTGCCGGTCCGGCGCGGTGCGCCACGCGGTCACGCGCAGCACCGGTCCGCTGCCGAGGTCGAACGGCAGGCTGACGGCCCGGTCGACCAGCGCGGGCACCTCGGTCTCGTCGGCGTCCAGCGCCGTGAGACCGGTCCACGCCGCCGTGCCGACGCGTTGCAGCACTTGGCCTTCAGCGTCGGCGTGCAGCGTGGTGCGGAACGCCTCGTGGCGGTCGACCAGCGCGGCGACGGACGCGTCCAGCACGGCCGTGTCGAGGTCGCCGCGCACCTCGTAGCCCCAGGGCACGTGGTAGGCGGACGACTTCGGGGCGAGCTGCCACAGGAACCACTGCCGTTCCTGCGCGTGGGACGCGGGCAGTTCCCGGCCCTCGACGTGGGGAATCCCCGCGACGGCCCCGGTGTGCTGGTCGATCAGCTCGGCCTGACCGGCGACGGTCGGCCGCGCGAACACCTCGTGCAGGGGCAGGTCGGCCCCCAGGTCGGCGCTGATCCGCATGGCGAGGCGGATCGCGAGCAGGGAATGGCCGCCCAGCGTGAAGAAGTCGTCGTGCACGCCGACGCGGGAGACGCCCAGCAGCGTCGACCAGACGGCGGCGATCCGGCGTTCGGTGTCGGTGCGCGGCTCCACCACGTCCCGCTGGGGCAGGTCGGCGTCGTCGGGGACGGTGAGCGCGGCGCGGTCGAGCTTGCCGCCGACCGTCAGCGGCAGCGCGTCGACGGTCACCAGCACGGACGGGATCGCCGCGGCGGGCAGCCGCTCGGCCAGATAGGCCCGGACGTCGTCCCGGTCGACCGTGCCGACGAGGTGCGCGACCAGCCGCAGGCGGCCGTCCGGGCCGACGCGGTGCGCGGTGACCGCCGCCGCCTCGACCGCGGGATGCCCGCGCAGCACCGCTTCCACCTCTTCGAGTTCCACGCGCTGGCCCAGGATCTTCACCTGGTGGTCGCCGCGCCCGAGGAACTCGATCTGCCCGTCGGCGGTATACCGGCCGAGGTCGCCGGTGCGGTAGAGCCGACTCCCCGGCTCGCCCCACGGGTCCGGCACGAACACCGCGGCCGTCACGCCCGGCCGTCGTACGTACCCGCGACCCACGCTCGGGCCGCCGATCACGATCTCGCCGACCGACCCCGGCGGCACCAGGCCCAAGGCCTCGTCGACCAGGTGGACCCGCACGTTCCCGTACGGGCGGCCGATCACCGACGACCCGTGCGCGCCGAGGTCGGCGAAGGTCGCGTCGACCGCGGTCTCGGCGGGGCCGTAGGTGTTGTGCACGACGGTCCCCGCGCGGCCGCGCAGCGCGTCCCACAGGTCGGGCGGGCACGCCTCGCCGCCGATCGAGATCAGCCGCGGCGGGTGCGGCGCGTCCAGCAGGCCCGCCTCCACCATCAGCCGCACCTGCGAGGTCGTGGCGTCGATGACGTCCACCGCCCGCTCCGGGTCCTGCGCCAGCGCGACCAGGTGCCGCGGGTCGCGTCCCTGCTGGACCACCAGCCGGTGGCCGTCGAGCAGCGGCAGGACCTGCGACAGGAAGAAGTCGGAGATGAACGCCGACGTCCCGGTCAGCACCCGCGCCCCCTGCCCGGCCACGACGCCCGCGCTCCGCATCCGGGGCAGCAGCAGGGCTTCGGCGAAGTTCGCCAGGTTGCCGTGCTCGACCAGCACGCCCTTGGGACGACCGGTCGAGCCGGACGTGAACATCAGGTACGCCGGGTCGTGCCCGCCCACGCGGGGCAGGACGACGTCCGGCACGGCCTCGGCCGACTCCGGCGACACCGTCCGCCACGGCGTCGTGGGGTCCAGCGACACCACAACCGTCGGCCCGGCGTCCGCCACCATCACGTCGAGGCGGGCCGTCGGGAGTTCCGGGTCCAGCGGCAGGAACGCGCCACCGGCCTTCCACACCGCCCACACCGCGAGCACGGCGACGACACCGGGCCGCAGGTGCAGACCCACCACGTCACCGCGTGCCACGCCCGCCGCGACCAGCCGTCGCGCGAGCACCTCGCTGCGCGCGTCCAGCTCCGCGAACGTCAGCCGGTCCTCGCCCGACTCCACGGCGACGGCGTCCGGCCACAGGCCGACGCGGGAGCGCAGCACCTCGTGCACGGGCAGCCCGGACACGGGGGCGGCAGCGCCCTGCCAGGAGGCGAGCAGCCGGTCGTCCTCCGGGCCGGTCAACGGCGACGCGCGGTGGTGCGCCCCGGCGTCGGCGACCAGTGCCCGCAGTGCGCGGAGGTGGCTGTCCCGCAGCCGCGTGACCTGGCCCGCCGTGAGGCCGTCCAGGGAGTAGGCGATCTCCAGGACCAGGGCGTCGGAGCCGGGTTCGCGGCTGAAGGTCACGTCCAGCGGGAAGTTGGTGCGGGCGATGCCGGGGAGCACCGGGTCGTCGCCGGACCGGTCGATCGTGCCGTCCGTGGCGATCCGCGCGATCCGGTGGAAGTTGTTGTAGGTGAAGTTGGACTCGAACAGCGGGCGGTCGCCGCCGAACTCGCGCTGGAGCGCGGCGAGCGGGTAGCGGCGGTGGGGAGACAGGTCGCGCTCGGCGTCGTGCACGGCGTGGGCGAGGTCCAGCCAACTGCCTTCCGGCAGCCGCACCCGCAGCGGCACGGTGTTGAGGAACAGGCCGCGCGCCTCGGAGCCGTCGGTCTCCTCCAGGCGGCCGTTGGACGTCAGGCCGACCAGCACGTCCGGTGAGCCCGTGAACAGGCCGAGCACCCGGAGGTGCGCGGCGAGCACGACGGTCTTGACGGGCACCGCGGCACGGGCGGCGAACGCCTCCAGACCGAGCAGCAGGTCTGCGGGCAGCGGCGTGCTCAACGCTCCGTGGCCCGCGGCCTCGTCGCGGACGTGGCGCTCACCCTCCACCCGGTCGCCCGTGAGGTCGGCGTCCCAGCGGGCGATCCGCCCGTCCGGGACCTCGGCGAGGCGGTCGCGCCAGAACTCCCGGCTCTCCGCCGAGTCCAGGGCCGCGCGCTCGGCGGCGACGAAGTCGCGGTACAGCGAGCGCAGGGGCTCGGCCGGGGGCCGCTCGCCGTCGAGCAGGCGGCGGTACCGGTCGGTGATCTCCGCGAGCGTGGAGACCATGCTCCAGCCGTCGAGGATGGCGTGGTGCTCGGTGACGGTCCACTGGAAGGCGTCGTCGGCCAGCACGTGGACGGCCATCCGGAACAGCGGGGCGTCGGTCACGGCGAACCGCTCGGCCTGCTGCTCCCGCACGAACTCGACCAGGGCGGAACGCCGCTGCTCGGCCGTCGCCCGCCGCAGGTCGACGACGGTGAACGGCACCTCGACGCGGGCGTGCACGAGTTGCATCGGCTCGGAGAACCCGACCAGGTCGAACGACGTGCGCAGCACCGGGTGCCTGCCGACGGTCCGGTCCACGGCGGCCCGGAACAGCCGCTCGTCGAAGCGTCCGGCCAGCCGCAGGGTCTCCACGTTGTGGTAGGCGTTGCGGGCGCGGTCGCGCTCCATCTCGTAGACCATGCCGACCTGCAACTGCGCCATCGGGTAGGCGTCGTCGAGGCCTTCGGGCAGCAGCGCGCGGTCGTCGTCGGCGAGCAGGGAGAACGGCTCGGACGCCGTGGTGGCCTCCTCGGCGGGGGCCAGGGTCGCGGCGAGACCGGCGACCGTCGGAGCACCGAGGAGGTCTTGCAGTCCCACGGCGAACCCGGCGTCGCGGACCCGCCCGAGGATCTGGATGCTGCGGATCGAGTCGCCGCCGAGGTCGAAGTAGTTGTCGTGCCGCCCGACCCGGTCCACGCCCAGCACCCGCCGCCACACGTCGGCGAGCAGCGTCTCCAGGTCACCGGTCGGCGGCTCGTACCGCTGGCCCAGCTCCGGTCGGTCCGCGCCGGGCTCGGGCAGGGCGCGGCGGTCGACCTTGCCCTGCGGCGTCAGGGGCAGCGCGTCCATCGTCACGAAGTGGCGCGGGACCATGTAGTCCGGCAGCCGCTCGCCCAGCCACGCCCGGACCTCGTCGAGCGACGGCGGCGCGCCGTCCGGCACGAGGTAGGCGATCAGGTCGGTGCGGCCCTCGGCGTCGGTCCGGGTCGTGACGGCGGCTTCCAGGACGCGGACGTGGGTGGCGAGGACGTTCTCGATCTCGCCGGTCTCGATGCGGTAGCCGCGGATCTTGACCTGGGTGTCGGCCCGGCCCAGGTACTCCAGGCCGCCCAGCGCGTTCCACCGGGCCAGGTCGCCGCTGCGGTACAGGCGCGAGCCGGACACGGGGTCCGGGACGAACCGCTGCGCGGTCAACGCGGGCAGCCCGGTGTAGCCGCGCGCCAGACCGGCGCCGGACACGTGCAGCTCGCCGGTGACGCCGACAGGACAAGGGTTTCCGTGGCCGTCGAGGACGTGGACGCCGAGGTCGGGCAGGGGGACGCCGATGGGGCTGGTGTCGCCGTCGACGTGCCCGGCGTCGAGTTCGAGGTAGGTGACGTGCACGGTGGTCTCGGTGATGCCGTACATGTTCACCAGCAGCGGCGCGGCGTAGCCGTGCCGGGACGCCCAGCGGCGCACGGACGGCCGGTGCAGGGCCTCGCCGCCGAACACCACGGCCCGCAGCGCGAGGTCGCCGCCGTGGCGCTCGTCGGCGGTCTCGAACTGGCGGAACGCCGACGGCGTCTGGCTGAGGATCGTCACCCGCTCGTCGCGCACCAGCGCGTGGAACGCCTCCACGTCCCGGCTGACCGCGTACGGCACCACGACCAGTCGTCCGCCGGTGGTCAGCGCGCCCCACATCTCCCAGACGGAGAAGTCGAACGCGAAGCTGTGGAACAGGGTCCACACGTCGTCCTGCCCGAACGGCAGGTTCTCCCGCACGCCGCGGAGGAGCCGGACCACGTTGCGGTGGGTGATCGTCGTGCCCTTCGGGCGACCCGTCGACCCGGACGTGAAGATGACGTAGCAGGCGTTGTCGGGGTGCACGACGGGCGGCTCGGTGGCCTCGACCACGGTGGTGTCGCGGAGGTCGACCAGCTCCCACGGTCCACTCGGGACGGTGGCCGCCGTCGCCGCGTGCACGACGACCAGCGGCGCGCCGACGTCCCGGAGCATGAACTCCAGCCGGTCGGCCGGGAACGCCGTGTCCAGCGGCACGTACACGCCGCCGGCGCGCAGCACGGCCAGGCACGCCACCACGGTCTCCCAGGAGCGTTCCAGGAACACGCCGACGCACACCTCCGGGCCGACGCCGAGGCGGCGCAGCCGGTGGGCGAGCAGGTCGGCGCGGTCCGCCAACTCCCGGTACGTCAGGGAAACGCCGTCGCACGTCAGCGCCACGGCGTCCGGCCGGGCCGCACTCGCGGCCGCGACCAGGTCGGGCACGGTCGTCGCGCCGTCGACCTCGACGGCTTCACGCGACCACGTCGTCAGGTGCCGTTCCTCGCGGCCCCCGACGAGCGGGACCGCCGCGTGGCGCGCGGACGGGTCGGCGGTCATGGCCTGGAGCGCGCGGAGGTGCTGGTCGCGCAGCAGGACGGCCTGGTCGGGGGTGATCTGGCGGGGGTCGTACTCCATCTCCAGGCGCAGCTCGGCCGTACCCGCCTCGCGGCTGACCGAGACGAGCAGCGGGAAGCTGGTGCGGGCGGATCCGGACGAGCCCTGGTCCGCGGAGTCCAGCCGCCACGCGCCACCGCCGTCGGCGAGCCTGCCGAACTGGTGGAAGTCGTTGTAGACGAAGCCGACGTCGAACAGGGACGCGCGGCCGAGGTCGCGCTGGAGGGCGGCCATCGGGTAGCGGCGGTGCGGCAGGACGTCGCGCTCGGCTTGGAGGACCGCCCGCGCGAGGTCGTGCCAGGTGCCGTCCGGCAGGACGACCCGGAACGGCAGCGTGTTGAGGAACAGGCCGCGCACCTCGGTCCCGTCCGCCTCCTCCAGGCGGCCGTGGAACGAGAGCCCGGTCGTGACGTCCTGGCCGCCGGTGGCCGCGGCGAGCGCCCGGAGGTGGGCCGCGAGCACGGCGGTCTTGAACGGGACGCCCGCGCGGCGCGCGAACACCTCGACGTCCACGCGCAGTTCCGCGGGCAGCGTCGTGACGAGCGAGCCGGGCTCGTGGCGTTCACCGGGAACGACGTCGCCGAGCGGGGCGGTCACCGACCAGCGCGGCAACGGGCTGCCGTCGCTGCCCGCGAGGAGGTCGCGCCAGTAGTCGCGGCTCGCCGGGCTGGCCAGAGCGGTGTACTCGGCGGCGATGAAGTCGCGGTAGGTCGAGCGGAGGGGAACGGGCCGGGGGTCGTGGCCCGCGAGGAGGCCCTCGTAGGTGGTGCTGATCTCGGCGAGGGTGGAGGTCAGGCTCCAGCCGTCGAGGATGGCGTGGTGCTCGGTGACGGTCCACTGGAAGGCGTCGTCGGCCAGCACGTGCACGGTCATCCGGCACAGCGGCGCGACGGTCAGGTCCAGCGGCGTGCGCCGCTCGACCGCCAGGTGCTCGTCCACGGCCGCCCGCGCGTCCGCCGTCCCACGCAGGTCGACGACGGTCAGCGGGATCTCGGCCGTCGGGTGCACGAGCTGCACCGGCACGCTGAAGCGGCTCATGGCGAACGAGGTCCGCAGGACGGGGTGCCGCGCGGTGACCCGTGCGAGGGCGGCGCGAAACGCGGTCTCGTCGAACGTGCCGGTCAGCCGCAGGGTGTGGACGTTGTGGTACGGCCTGCGCTCGGGGTCGCGCTCCATCTCGTAGACCATGCCGACCTGGAGTTCCGCCATCGGGTAGGCGTCTTCCAGGCCGTCCGGCAGCAGCGCGCGGTCGTCGGCGGCGAGCACCGAGAACGGCTCGGACCGCGTGGCCGTGACGGCGTCTTCGAGCGCGGCGGCCAGGCCCGCGGGGGTCGGGTTGGCCAGCATGGTCGCGAGGCCGGCGGTCAGGCCCGCCTCCCGCGCCTCGCCGAGGACCTGGATGCTGCGGATGGAGTCGCCGCCCAGGTCGAAGAAGTTGTCGTGCCGCCCGACCCGGTCCACGCCGAGCACCTGCGACCAGATCCCGGCCAGCAGCTCCTCGATCGCGCCGACCGGCGGCACGAACTCCTGCGCCACGTCCGGCCGCGCCTCGTCCGGGTCGGGCAGCGCGCGCCGGTCCACCTTCGCGTTGGAAGTGAGCGGCAGGACGTCGAGGAACACGAACAGCCGCGGCACCATGTAGCTCGGCAGCCGCTCCCCCAGCCACGCCCGCACCTCGCCGGTCGACGGCGCGTCGCCGTCCGCGACGAGGTAGGCCACCAGGTCCACGCCCGCCGACGAGTTCGGCCGGGTCACCACGACGCAGTCCCGCAGCGCGGGGTGGTCGCGCAGGGCGGCCTCGACCTCGCCGAGTTCGACGCGGAACCCGCGCACCTTGACCATGTGGTCCACCCGGCCGAGGAACTCCACCCGGCCGTCCGGCGACCAGCGACCCAGGTCGCCGGTGCGGTACAGGCGTTCGCCCGCCCGGACCGGGTGCGGCAGGAAGCGCTCCGCCGTCAGCCCCGGCTGCCCGAGGTACCCGCGCGCCAGGCACGGGCCGGACACGCACAGCTCGCCCGGTGACCCCACCGGCACCGGGCGGCCCGCGTCGTCGAGCACCCACACCTCGGTGTTCACCAGCGGAACGCCCAACGGCAGCGGGCCCGCGGGCACGTCACCGCGGCGGAACGAGCCGCACACCGAGAACGTCGTGGTCTCCGTCGGCCCCCAGCAGTTGACGACCTCCAGGTCCGGGCAGCGCTCCAGGATCCGCGCCACGTGCGCGGGCGACACCGTCTCGCTGCCGGTGAGGATCCGGCGCAGGCCGTCGAACAGCCGCGGCTCGTGGTCCACCAGCAGCGCGAACAGCGACGCCGTCGCGTGCAGGACCGTCACGCCGGACTCGGCGACCCACTCGGCGATCTCCTGCGGCCCGTAGCGCACGGCGGGCGCGAGCACGAGCTTCGCGCCGCCCACCAGCGGCGCCCACACCTCGAACGTGGACACGTCGAAGGAGGCCGAGGCGATCTGGAGCAGCGTGTCGTCCGGGCGCAGGGTCATCGTGTCGCCGCCGTGCAGCAGCTCGGTGACGTTGCGGTGCCGGGTCACGACACCCTTGGGCCTGCCGGTGGACCCGGACGTGAAGATGACGTAGGCACCGTGGTCCGGACCCGCGCCGCCGTCGAGGTTCTTGCTGTCGCCGGGCAGGTCCTCGATCGTCAGCACCCGCCACGGGCCTTCGGGGACCGTGCTCTCGACTGTGAGCACCAACGGGGCCGCGGCGCGGTCGAGCATGTACTCCAGGCGGGACGCCGGGAAGGCCGGGTCGAGCGGCACGTACAGGCCGCCGGCCTTGAGCACCGCGAGCCAGCCGACGACCATCTCGACGGACCGGTCCACGCACACGCCGACCGCGACGTCCGGGCCGACGCCCAGGTCGCGCAGGCGGTGGGCCAGGCGGTTCGCCCGCGCGTTCAAGTCCCGGTAGGTCAGCGACTCCGCGCCGGACACCAGGGCAACCGCGTCCGGCGAGAGCGCCACCCGCTCCTCGACCAGCCGGTGCACGGGCGTGGCCGGGACCTCGCCCGCCGTGGCGTTCCACGACTCCAGCAGGTCCCGCTCGGAGGCCCCGAGCAGCGACGCCCACCGGTGGTCGGCGTCCGGGTCGGCGACCATCTCGGCCAGCACCCGCAGGTGGTAGCCGCGCAGCAGGGCGACCTGGGCGGCGGCCAACGCCCGCGCGTCGTACTCGACCTCCAGGTTCAGGCCCTCGCCGCCCGGCTGCCGGACGAACGCCGCGACCAGCGCGAAGTGCGTGCGCGCCACGTCGCCCGCGGGCACGTCGTCGCCCTCGGCGGGGATCTGCTGGAAGTCGGTGTAGACGAAGTTCGTCTCGAACAGCGCCGCGCCGCCGAGGTCGCGCTGCAACGCGCCCATGGGGTAGCGGCGGTGCGGCAGCAGGTCGTTCTCGGTGTCGAACACCGTGCGGATCAGGTCTCGCCAGGTGCCGTCCGGCGTTCGCACCCGGAACGGCAGGGTGTTCACGAACAGGCCGACCACGTCGGCCCCGCCCTCCTCCTCCAGCCGTCCGTTGGCGGTCAGCCCGACCACGACGTCGGCCGAGCCGGTGACCAGGCTCATCGCCTTCACGTGCGCGGCCAGCAGCACGGCCTTCACCGGCACCCGGCACGACCGGGCCAGCTCGCGCAGCCGGGCGGGCAGGTCGGCGGGCAGCGGGGTCACCAGCGAGCCGTACCCGCGCTCCGCGTCGTGCGTGTGCCGCTCCCCCGTCACGGGGTCGGCGGCGGGCAGCACCGGCCGGTCCGCGGGCCAGCGCGGCAGGCGGCCGTCCGGCGGCTCGGCCAGCCGTCCGCGCCAGAACTCCGTGCTCTCGGGTGACTCCAGCGCCGCGCGTTCGGCCGCGATGTAGTCGCGGTAGGTCGACTGCGGGGGCGTGAACTCCGGCTCGCCACCGGCGAGCAGGAGCCGGTAGGCGTCGGTGATCTCCGAGACCAACGAGGCCAGGCTCCATCCGTCGAGGATGGAGTGGTGCTCGGTGAACGTCCAGTGGAAGGCGGTGTCGGACAGCACGTGCACACCCATCCGGCACAGCGGGGCGACCGAGACGTCCAGCGGCGTGCGCCGCTCGGCGTCCACATAGGACGACAAGACCGGCGCCGCGTCGAGCCCGCGCAGGTCGACCACGACCAGCGGGACCTCGGCCGCGTCGTAGACCAGCTGCATGGGCTCGCTGAACCCGACCAGGGCGAACGACGTGCGCAGGATCGGATGCCGGACCACGGCCCCGGCGACCGCGCGCCGGAAGCACCGCTCGTCGAACGCTCCAGCGACCCGCAGCGTGTGCACGTTGTGGTACGGCAACCGTTCCGGGTCGCGTTCCATCTCGTAGACCATGCCGACCTGGAGTTCGGACATGGGGTACGCGTCGACGAGCTGGGGCGGGTCCTGCGTGAGCACCACGTCGTCCGCTCTGGTCATCGGCTCAACCCGAGCCGCTGCCGGTCCTGCTCCGAGAGCATCGCGAACGGCGACGCCTTGGCGGGCGCCGGTTCCGCGGCCTTCGGCGCGCCGACGACCTCGCCCAGCGCCTGCACAGTCGGATGCTGGTTGAGCTGCTGCAAGCCCACGGCGAGGCCCTTCGTCCGGGCCTGCCCCACGACCTGGATGCTGCGGATCGAGTCGCCGCCCAGGTCGAAGAAGTTGTCGTGCCGCCCGACCCGGTCGACGTCCAGGACCTTCGACCAGATCCCGGCCAGCAGCTCCTCCACCGGACCCACCGGCGGCACGTACTCCTCCGCGATGTCCTCGCGGGTCTCCTTCGGCTCCGGCAGCGCGCGCCGGTCGATCTTGGCGCGCGGCGTGAGCGGCAGGGCGTCGAGGAACACGAACAGCCGCGGCACCATGTAGCTCGGCAGCCGCTGCCCGAGCCACGTCCGCATCTCGCCGGACGTGGGGGCGTCGCCGTCGACGACCACGTAGCCCACCAGGTCGATGCCCGCCGTGGTGTTGGCGCGCGTGACGACCACGCACTCGCGCACGTCGGGGTGCCCGCGCAGGGCCGTCTCGACCTCGCCCAGCTCCACCCGGTAGCCGCGCACCTTGACCATGTGGTCGGTGCGGCCGAAGAACTCCACCCGGCCGTCGACCGACCAGCGGCCCCGGTCACCGGTGCGGTACAGGCGTTCCCCGGCGCGGAACGGGTGCGGCACGAAGCGCTCGGCCGACAGCCCCGGCTTGCCGAGGTAGCCGCGCGCCAGGCACGGGCCGGACACGTACAGCTCGCCGGGCGACCCCACCGGCACCGGCAGCCCGGCCTGGTCGAGCACCCACACCTGGGTGTTGATCAGCGGGTACCCCAGCGGCAGCGCGCCGGACGGCACGGTCCCGCGCCGGTAGACGCCGCACACCGAGAACGTCGTGGTCTCCGTCGGACCCCAGCAGTTCACCAGTTCCAGGTCCGGGCAGCGCTCCAGCACGCGTTCCACGTGGCCGGGCGACACGGTCTCGCTGCCGGTCAGGAAGCGGCGCAGGCCGTCGAACGTCTGCGGCTCGTGGTCGACCAGCAGCGCGAACAGCGACGCCGTCGCGTGCAGCACCGTCACGCCGGACTCGACGACCCACTCGGCGATCTCGCGCGGCCCGTACTGCACCGGAGGAGCCATCACCAGGCGCGCGCCGCCCACCAGCGGCGCCCACACCTCGAACGTGGAGTTGTCGAAGGACAGCGGTGCGAGCTGGAGCAGGGTGTCGGTCGGGTTGAGCGTGAGGAACTCCCCGCCGTGCAGCAGTTCCGTGACGTTGCGGTGCCGGGTCACCACGCCCTTCGGCAGGCCGGTCGACCCGGACGTGAAGATCACGTAGAAGCCGTTGTCCAGCTCAGCGCCGCCGTCGAGGTTCGTGTCGTCGCCCTCGGTCCACAGCTCGTCGTCCGCGACCAGCACCCGCCACGGCCCCTCGGGCACCCGGTCGACGACGTGCGCGGCCGCCACCACGAGCCGGGCGTCGACCTCGCGCAGCATGTACGCCATGCGGTCCACCGGGAACTCGGGCTCGATCGGCACGTAGACGCCGCCCGCCTTCAGCACGGCGAGCAGGCTGGTGATCATCCCCAGCGAGCGGTCCTGGCACAGCGCCACCGGGACGTCCGGTCCGACGCCGAGGTCGCGCAGCCGCCGCGCCAACCGGTTCGCCCGCGCGTTCAGCTCGCCGTAGGTCAGGGAGATCCCACCCGATTCCACGGCCACCGCGTCCGGCTGGGCCGCGGCGCGGTCCTCGACCATCCGGTGCACCAGGACCTGCGGCACCTCGCCCTCGTTGGCGTTCCACGACTCCAGCAACCCGCGCTCGTCCTCGCCGAGCAGCGGCACCCAGCGGTGGCCCGCGCCCGGATCGGCGACCATCTCGTGCATCACGCGCAGGTAGTAGTCGCGGTAGAGCAGAACCTGGTCCGGCGTCAGGACTTCGGTGTGGTAGTCCATGCCGAACAGCAGCTGGTTCGAGTACGGGTTGCGGATCACGCCGACGTTGAGCGGGAAGTTCGTCGGCTCGGCGCGGTCCGTGGTGAAGCTGTCGATCTTCTCGTCCGCGATCCGCATCAGACCGGGCCCGAAGGCCTTGTCCAGCACGTGGAAGTGGTTGTGGACGAAGTTCACCTCGAACAGCGGCTCGCCGCCGACCTCGCGCTGCAACGCGCCCAGCGGGTACCGGCGGTGCTCCAGCAGTTCGCGCTCGGTCTCGAACACGGCCCGCACCAGGTCGCGCCAGCTCCCGTCGGGCAACTCGATGCGGAACGGCACGGTGTTGAGGAACATGCCCCGCACCTCGGTGCCGCCCTCCTCCTCCAGCCGTCCGTTGGCGGTGAGGCCGACCAGCAGGTCCGACGACCCCGTGACGAGGCTCATCACCTTCAGGTGCGCCACCAGCAGCACGGCCTTGAGCGGCACGGAGCACTCCCGCGCCAGGCCGCGCAGGCCGTCGCACAGGTCGTCCGGCAGCAGCGTCTCGACGGAGCCGTACCCCTGGTCGGGGTGGTGCTCGCGCCACTCGTGCTCCTGGGCGCGGCCGGTCAACGTGGTCGGGCGGTCGGCGGGCCACCGGGGCAGGCGGCAGTCCGGGCGGTCGCTGACGCGGTCCAGCCAGAATCGCCTGCTCTCCTCGGACGCCAGGGTCTCCCGTTCCGCGGCGATGAAGTCGCGGTAGGCCGACACCGGCGGCACCAGCACCGGGTCCTCACCGGCCAGCAGGCGCTGGTAGACCTCGGCGATCTCGGAGATCGTCGAGTGCAGGCTCCAGCCGTCGAAGATGGCGTGGTGCTCGGTGATCGTCCACTGGAACGACTCGTCGGTCAGCCGGTGCAGGGCGAAGCGCAGCAGCAACGGCCGCGAGTGGTCGAACGGCTTCCGCCGCTCGGAGAGCACGTACTCGTCCAGCGCGGTGTCCCTGGCGGCCTCGTCGAGGTGGCGCAGGTCGGCGACGGTGAACGGCATCTCGGCGGTCTCGTGCACGAGCTGCATCGGCTCGCTGAACCCGCTGAGGTCGAACGAGGTCCGCAGGATGGGGTGCCGGGCGATGACCCGTGCCGTGGCGTCGCGGAAGCGCTGCTCGTCGAACGGTCCGACGATCCGGAGCCCGTCGAGGTTGTGGTAGGCCCGGCGTTCCTGGTTGAGCTCCATCTCGTAGACCATGCCGACCTGGAGCTCCGCCATCGGGTAGGCGTCGACGAGCCCCTCCGGCAGCAGCGCGCGGTCCTCTTCGGACACCATCGCGAACGCCTGCCGCACCACGGGTTCCGCCGCCTCGGGCGCGGTCGCCTCCACCACGACCGTCGCCAGCTCGGCCGTCGTGGGGCTGCGGAACAGGTCTTGGAGGTCGAACGACAGCCCGCTCCCCCGCGCCTGGCCGAGCACCTGGATGCTGCGGATCGAGTCGCCGCCCAGGTCGAAGAAGTTGTCGTGCCGACCGACCCGGTCCACGCCCAGCACCCGTTGCCAGATCTCGGCCAGCACCACTTCGGTGGGGCCGACCGGGGCCACGTACTCCTGCGCCAGCTCCGGGCGGACGGCCTCCGGTTCGGGCAGCGCCTTGCGGTCGACCTTGCCCTGCGGGGTCAGCGGCAGCGCGTCCAGGACGACGAAGTGCCGCGGCACCATGTAGTCCGGCAGCCGCTTGCGCAGCCACGTCCGCAGCTCGTCGGTCGACGGGGCCGCGCCGTCGGGCACCAGGTACCCGGCCAGGTCGGCCTGCCCGTCGGGGCCGGTCCTGGCGATGACGGTCGCCTCCAGCAGGCCGGGGTGCGTCCCCAGCACGGCCTCGACCTCGCCGGTCTCGATGCGGTAGCCGCGGATCTTCACCTGCGCGTCGGCGCGGCCGACGTACTCCAGCCCGCCGCGCGAGGTCCAGCGGCCGAGGTCGCCGCTGCGGTAGAGGCGGCGGCCGGTGTGGTCGGGCACGAACCGCTGCGCGGTCAGCCCCGGCAGCCCGGTGTAGCCGCGGGCGAGCCCGGCGCCGCCGACGTGGATCTCGCCGGTCACCCCGATCGGGCAGGGACGGCCGTGCGCGTCGAGCACGTGCACGCTCAGGTCGGGCAGTGGCCTGCCGATCTGGCTCAGCTCGCGGTCGAGGTCCTGCTCGCCGAGTTCCAGGTACGTGACGTGCACGGTGGTCTCGGTGATGCCGTACATGTTCACCAGCAGCGGCGCGGCGTAGCCGTGGCGCGACGCCCAGCGGCGCACGGACGGCCGGTGCAGGGCCTCACCGCCGAACACGACCGCGCGCAGCGCCAGGTCGCCCGCCGCCTGCTCGTCGGCCGTCTCGAACTGCCGGAACGCCGACGGCGTCTGGCTCAGGATCGTGACGGCCTCGTCGCGCACCAGCGCGTAGAACGCCTCCACGTCCCGGCTGGTCGCGTACGGCACGACAACAAGACGGCCGCCCGTGGTCAGCGCGCCCCACATCTCCCAGACGGAGAAGTCGAACGCGAAGCTGTGGAACAGGGTCCACACGTCGTCCTGCCCGAACGGCAGGTTCTCGCGGACGCCCGCGATGAGCCGCGTGACGTTGCGGTGGGTGATCGTGGTGCCCTTGGGCCGCCCGGTCGACCCGGACGTGAAGATGACGTAGCAGCCGTTGTCGGGGTGCACGACGGGCAGCGGGTCGTCGTCGACGCCCACGCCGTGGTCGGCTTCCTCGACGTCGACGAACTGCCACGGGCCCTCGGGGACGGCGGCCGCGGTCTCCGGGTGGACGAGGACCGTCTTCGCGCCGACCTCGTCGAGCATGAACGCCATGCGGTCGGCGGGGAACGCCGTGTCCAGCGGCACGTACACGCCGCCCGCCTTCAGCACCGCGAGGCACGCCACCACCATGTCCGGCGACCGCGTCAGGCACACGCCGACGCACACCTCCGGTCCCACACCGAGCGCGCGCAGCCGCAGTGCCAGCGCCGACGCCCGCCGCTCCAACTCGCCGTAGGTCCACGCCACCCCGTCGCCGGACAGCGCCACCGCGTCCGGCCGGTCGGCGGCGCTCCGCGCGACCAGGTCGTGGACGGTCCCGGCCGGGAGCGCGTCCTCCACGCCGGACCACGTGGCCACCAGCCCGACCTCGTCGGCGGACCGCAGGTCGATCTCGCTCACCCGCAGGTCGGGGTCGACGGCGACCCGACCCAGCAGGGTCCGCCAGTGGTCGACGAACGCCCGCACGGTCTCGGCGTCGAACAGGTCGGTCGAGTACTCGACCTCCAGCCGGAGCCCGTCGGCCCCGCGGAAGACGGACCACGTGAGGTCGTACTTCGCGGTGCCGGTCGACACGGCGGAGCGCTCGACGGTGATGCCCTCGTCCAGCACGCCGACGTCACCGTCCTCGTGCAGGCCGAAGGCGACCTGGACGACGGGGCTGTAGCCGAGGTTGCGCTCCGGGTGCAGGTGGTTGACCGCCAGGTCGAACGGCATCCGGCTGCGCGACAGGGCGTCCAGGACGGACGCGCGGGTGCGGGTGACCAGCTCGCGGAACGTGGGGTCGTCGGCCAGGCTGGTGCGGACGACCAGCGAGTCGGCGAAGAAGCCGACCACCTCGTCCAGCGCCGAGGGGCCGCGGCCCGCCGTCGGGGAGCCGAGCACGACGTCGTCGCCGCCGGAGTGCCGGGCGACGAGGGCCTGGAAGGCGGCGACGAGGGCCACGTACGGCGTGACGCCCGCGTCGGCGGCGAACTTCTCCAGTTCGGCGAGCGGGACGTCGGTCAGGGTGAAGTGGTCGGTGCGGCCGCGGTAGGTCAGCTCGGCCGGGCGAGGGCGGTCGGCCCCGAGGTCCAGCACGGCGGGAGCGCCGTCGAGCGCGCGGGTCCACGCCTCCAGCGACCGGGCCGCGGAGGGGGTCTCCATCGCGTCGCGCTGCCAGAGCGCGTAGTCGGCGTACCCGATCTCCGCAGGCTCGGGTGCCACGGCCCCGGTCCGGTAGGCCTCGGTGAGCTGCCGCTGGAAGACGTCCAGCGACCAGCCGTCGCAGGCGATGTGGTGGAACGTGAGCTGGAGCCAGTGCGCGTCGTCTGCGACCTCGGCATCGGCTACCCGTAAGAGGTGGGCGCGCAGCATCGGCCCCTTGGCGAGGTCGAACGGCCGCCGGGCGTCCTCCTCGATCGCCCGCCGCGCCTCGGCCTCCGACACCTCGACGACCGGGCAGTCCAGGTCCCGCACGTCCGACACCCGCTGGCGGGGACCGTCCGGCCCCTCCTCCACGACGGTGAACAGCACGTCGTGGCGGGCGGCCGTGGCGACCACCGCGGCGGCGAGCCGGTCGGCGTCCACCGGACCGGTGACCCGCAGCGTGATCGGCATGTTGTAGACCGGGCTGCCCGCGAGCCAGCGGTCGAGGAACCACAGCCGCTGCTGCCCGTAGGAGAGCGGCCCCCGTTCGGCGGGACGGGCGCGCAGAACCGCAGGGGCAGGAATCTGCCTGTCCTTGTGGAGGCTTCCCATGTGAATTCCCTTTCCTGCCGATCCAGCTGATCCGGCCGTTCTCACCAGGGGGTCGAGCCGAACACTAGGGAGGCGTAATTGAGCAGGTCAACCGACCGACCGAAGCCGAAAGGGAAACGATGGACGGCCGATAGCCCCGCAATAGCACCGCACAAAAGCCGCCGATAGCGAAGCCGAAAACGATAGCCCGACAATGGCGGCGGAAAAGCGCGGCGGCCCACAATCCAAGGCGTCCGGCAGACCGAGGACATGTCTGCGCTGTCCCGCCAGGCGCTCGCCCGGCGAACGGGAGGAAGAGCCATGCCCAAGCAGAATCTCCAGGCACGCGGACCGGTCGAGGGGTTCCTGGAGGCCCACGCCGGGCTCAGGGTCGACGGTGAGCGGCTCCTCGGCCGCCTGGAGGAACTGGGCAAGATCGGCGCCGACCCCGCGGGCGGGATCACCAGGCTGGGGCTCAGCGCCCAGGAGAACGCCGCGATGGCCTACCTGCGCGACCTCTGCGGCGAGGCGGGCCTGGAGACCGAGACCGACCCCGCGGGCAACCTGCTGATCCGCCGCCCGAACGCCCGCCGCGGCACCGACCCCGTGCTGCTGGTCGGGTCGCACGTGGACACCGTGGTGCAGGGCGGCCGGTTGGACGGCGCCTACGGCGTGATCGCCGCGCTGGAGGTGCTGGACGTCCTGCACTCGCACGACGTCGACCTGCCCGTCGAGATGGTCGCGGTCGCCTTCGCCAACGAGGAGGGCGCGCTGATCCAGACCCCGTTCTGGGGTTCCCGCGCGCTGTGCGGCTCGCTGGAGGACGGCCTCGCCGCCGAGGACCGGTCCGGCCAACCGGTCAGCGCGTACCTGGCCCAGGCGGGCGGTTCGCCCGAACGCCTCCAGGAAGCCGCGTGGCCCGAGGGGTCCATCGCCGCCTACCTCGAACTCCACATCGAGCAGGGCCCGACGCTGGAACGCCTGGGAATCCCGATCGGCGTCGTGAACGGCATCGTCGGCCGCACGATCCTGGACATCGACGTCCTGGGCGAGGCCCAGCACGCGGGCACGACCCCGATGGCCGACCGCCGGGACGCGATGGTCGCCGCCGCCGAGATCATCCTCGGCGTGGAGCGCGTCGCCACCGAGCACGCCGTCTGCGCCACGGCCACCACGGGCTACCTGGTGGCCCACCCCAACGTCACCAATACCATCACCGGCACGGTCCGGATGACCGTGGAGGTCCGCGACACCGACCCCGGCAAGCTCGTCCGCGGCGAGGCGGCCGTGCGCGCCGAATGCGCACGCGTGGCGGCGGCCTCGGGCTGCGACATCGACGTCCGCGCCTCCATGCGGTCGAAGTCGGTCTCCACCGCGCCCGCTCTCCGGGACGCGATCCGCGTCGCGGCCGACACCGTGGGCCTGGAGCACCAGACCATGCCGAGCGGGGCGGGCCACGACGCCCAGATCGTCGCGCTGGTGGCCCCGATCGGCATGATCTTCGTCCCCAGCAAGAGGGGCATCAGCCACGCGCCCGGCGAGGACACCGCTCCCCACGACCTGGTCCACGGCGCGAACGTCCTGCTGCACTCGGTCCTGGGCGCACAGGCCGTGGCGGCTGCCCAGGACTGACCGACACAGGACCGATCGACCCGGTGCGGCTCGGTCTCCCCCGACTTCCGTCGGGTCGGAGGCCGAGCCGTCGTGGTTCAGCGGGTGTCCGCCGCCCTGGGCAGCGGGACGAAGCCGACGTGGCGGTCGGTGGCGCAGCGCCTGCCCGACGTCGGGGCGGTCTCGGCGAAGGTGACGGTGCACATCGCCAGGCCCCAGGCGTGTTCGGCGAAGCCCGCGGTGGTGGCCTGGCGGACCGCCGTCAGCACCCAGGAGCGCTCACGGGTGTACCAGCCCTCCGAGTCGGCGATCAGGCGTTCCACCAGCGGTGACGGCAGTTCCCACCGGCTGGCCCCGTTGCCGGCCAGTTGCAGGTGGTGGCCGCCCTGGACCTGGTGCGCCCGTTCCGACAGGTGCAGCAGCGCGCCCAGCAGGCGTTCGAAGGCCTTGCGCAGCGACTCCTCGTCCTCCTCCGCCTGACGGCGGCGCGCGTAGGCCAGGATCCAGCCGGGGACCCAGTAGCGCGTCCCGTCCACGTGCGGGCGGACCACGACGAGGTCCGCGTCGGCGAGTTCGTCCAGCAGGGCCTCCGAGCGCGCCACGCTCACGTCCAGCAGCGGAGCGCCCACCCAGGACGCGAAGTCCGCCGCCTCGACGAGCGGCAGCAGCCGGAACAGCCGCCGGGCCTCACCGCTCAGTCCCGCGTACGCCGGGTGCACGCCGGTCTGGTCCTCCAGGTCGTCCAGCCAACTGGATCCGCTGTCCAGCCGGGAGATCATGTCCGCGACCGTCCAATGCGGATGCGACGCCAGCCGGACGGCCGCCAGCCGCAACGCCAGCGGCAGGTATCCGCACGCCTCGTTCAAGGCGACCGCGGCGTCCCGGTCGGCGTCGATCCGGGCGCGCCCGGCGATGCGCGCCGCCAGTTCCAGCGCGCTGCCCTCGGTGAACGGGGTCAGGCGGACGCGGGCGGCGGCGGGGAGCGCGGCGAGCGGCTTGCGGGACGTGACGATCACCCTCGACAGCGAGGTGCCCGGCAGCAGCGGGAACACCTGGCTCTCCGACACCGCGTCGTCGAGCACGACCAGGACGCGGCGGTCCGCCATGTGGTCGCGGTAGGTCTCCGCCCGCTCCTCCATGCCGTCGGGGATGTCCTGGTCGGCGAAGCCGTACGCGCGCAGGAACCGCCCGAGGATGTCGTGGGGCTTCTCCGGCACGCCGTCGTGCGACAGCCGGGCGAAGAGCTGGCCGTCCGGGAACTCCGGGGTGAGCCGGTGGCCCGCGTGCACGGCCAGGGTGGTCTTGCCGACACCGCCCCGACCGGTCACCACGACGGTGGGCACGGCGGTGCCGTCGTGCGGCTCGGACACCTCCAGGAGGCGTTCGAGGCTCCGCCGCCGACCGGTGAAGTCCACGATGTCGGCCGGGAGGCGGCGCGGGCCGCGGCCGCGGACCTGGGCGGGTCGCGGCGCGGGCGGGCGGGACAGCGCCGGGTCGTGCACGAGGATGCGCTGGTACAGGGCGCTGAGGTCCTCGCCGGGCTCGATGCCGAGTTCGCCGATGAACCGCGCGCGGGCCTTGCGGTACTCCTCCAGCGCCTCGGCCTGCCGCCCCACCCGGTAGAGCGCGGTCATCAGCAGCGCGAGCAGCCGTTCCCGGCGGGGCCGCGCGGCGACCAGGCCGGTCAGCTCGCCGACCAGGTCGTGCGGGGCTCCCAGGCCGTGGGCCAGTTCGAGTTCCAGGCACTCCTCGTGCACGGCGAGCCGCTTGTCGTCGAGCGCGGCGGCCACGCGGCGCAGGAGTTGGCTGCCGACACCGGCGAGCGCGGGCCCGCGCCACAGCGCCAGCGCCGAGCGCAACGCGGTGACCGCCCGACGGGGAACGCCGTCCGCGACCGCGGCGTGGGCCGTCGCGACGTGCGCCTCGAACGCGTGCAGGTCCAGTTCACCGTCGGCCACCCGCAGCCGGTAGCCGGGGGCGCAGGTGTCGACGACGTCCCGGCCGCCGGAGAGCTGCCGCCGCAGGGAGGAGATGCAGATGTGGATCTGGCTGCGGCTGGTGGCGGGCGGGGTCTCGTTCCACACGCCGTCCACGAGCCGGTCGACGGGCACGATCCGGTTGGCCTCCACCAGGAGCAGGGCGAGGACCGTCAGCTGGCGCGTCCCGCTGACCTCGACAGCGGCTCCGTCGTGGCTCACCTCGAGTGGGCCGAGTACGCGGTAGTCCATCGCTCGCTCCGGAGTTCGTGGTGGCCGCGCGCGGGGCACCGACCGGTGCCGCGCGCGCCGGGATCAGCGCTGTCGAGGTGGTGCGGTCCGCACGTCCGTGCGGCGAACGCCCCTCCCCACGACGGCTAATCGGGAGCACCCGGCGATCCGGCTCGACATGACCCTGAAACCTCCACACAGCACCACGGACCCGCACGGCAGACCACGAGCGGGAAAGCGCTTCCAGAACGACGGCCCGGCCTCGTCGGACCACCGGCGTCTCCCCCAGTCTTGTTACGGCGGACCCCTTAATCGCTTCGGCATCACGCAGCAAATCCCCTACCGGCATTCGCGATTCGAATATCGACATGAGACGGGCCTATTACTACGCCGAACGCCGCATTCGCCGAAAAAGGGCGGAAGTCAATGTTTCACCGCGAAGTCCGTACCGAACTCGACGGCGAAACCACTTCGGCGACCGATCTACCTGCGCTGATGCCAGGATGACCGACCACCACGAAATATCTCGCCCATCACTCTTTTCCCGCTCAGGGAAACGATCACCCACACCGACTTCACCATACCCGGATCGGTCACGGAGTGTGCCCGAAGAATTCACAAAGTCACCGGACACGTGATCACGCCGAGTAGAGTCCGGCACGCACGCGCCGACGCCGAGGTGACGATGGCCGGATATCGAGCCCTGCTGACCCGCTCCCCCACGTGGTGGTGGCTGGTCGCCACGGTGTCCACCCGCCTCGCCGTGTGCACGGTTCCCCTGGCGTTCGTGTTCGCGGCGCGGGAGCACACGGGCTCGTACGCGTGGGGAGCCGTCATCGCGGGGGCCTACGCCGCGGGCGAGGCCGTCGCCGCCCCGCGGATGGGCGCCCGGTTCCAGCACCGCCCGCTGCGGGCGGAACTCGCGCTGGTGGCGGTGGCCGAGGCGGTCGCACTGGTCGGCGTGGTCGTGGCCCTCCGGTTCGGTGTTCCGGTCGTCGCGGCGGCCGTGGCGGCGCTCGGCGGTGGCGTGGCCAGCGGGACCTTCGGCGGTCTCCGCACGCTGCTGGTGAAGTCCGCCCCGGACGGGCGCGAGAGCGCGGTGGCGCTGGACGTGGTGGTGAACCAGGTGTGCCAGATCGCCGGTCCGGCGCTGGCGGGCGCCGCGCTCGTCGTGGGCAGCGCCGACCTGGCCCTGCTGGCCGTCGCCGGAGCCCTGCTGATCACCCTGGCCGTCGTGCCGAAGCTCCCGGAATCCCTGGAGGACGGCACGACGCCCACCAAGCCGGGTCAACGGCTCACGCGCGCGCTCTGGCCGTCCGCGGTCGTCGTCACGGTCGTGCTGGCGATGCAGGCCGCGGTGGAGGTGACGCTGCCGAGCGTCGTGGAGCACCGGGGCGGCCCGCCTCCGTGGGCGGGGGTCGCGCTCTCCGCGCTGGCCGTCACCAGCATCGTCGGCAGCCTCGTCTACGGCCTGCGCCGCTGGCCCGGCCGCGCGCTCGGGCACACCCTGGCCCTCGCCTCGCTGTTCGGCCTCGTCGTCGCGTCCGTCGGTCTGGTGGGTTCCGCCGTCGCCACGGTCGCCCTCGTCGCGTGCGCGGGTTTCTTCCAGGCCGCCGCGAGCACCGCCCGCAGCCTCACGGTCATGGACGCCCTCCCGGCGGACTCGTGGTCCGCCGGGTTCTCCGTCCTGTACTCCTGGGGAGCCGTCGGGTTCACCGCGGCGAGCGCCGTGAGCGCCCTGTTCCTGGCCGCGGGCGACGCCGCGATCCTGTTGTCCTGCTTGGGTTCGGGGTCGTGCGCGGTGTTCGCCGCCACCGGGTGGCGCGAGCACGCCACCCGGTGACCGCTCACCACGTGACGGGCAGGGACCGGAGCCCGTACACGATCTTCTCCGCGGTGTACTCGAGGTCCGGCACCGCGGGCCGCAACCCCGGCAGCCGCCGGAACAGGGTCTCCAGCGCGATCTGGAGTTCGGCCCGCGCCAGCGCCTGGCCGAGGCACAGGTGCGTCCCGTGGCCGAACGCCACGTGCCGCGTGGCGTCGCGCCCCACGTCCAGCTCGCACTCCCCCGAGCCGACCAGCTCGGTGTCGCGGTTGGCCGTGGACAGCATGCAGATCAGGCCTTCCCCGGCGCGCACCAGGGTTCCGCCGACCTCCAGGTCCTCCGTGGCGACCCTCGACAGGCCCAGGTGCACGAGCGTGAGGTGCCGCAACAGCTCCTCGACCCCCCGCTGCGTGGCCGCCGGTCCGGACAGCAGCCGCGCCACCTGGTCGGGCCGGTCCATCAGGACCCGCACGGCCATCGCGGTCTGGTTCGCCGTCGTCTCGTGCCCGGTGACCAGGAGCATGAACCCCATCGACGCGGTCTCGGCAGCGCTGAGGTCGTCCCGCGCCACCAGCCTGCTCAGGACGTCGTCGCCCGGCTCGCTCCGCTTGCGCTCGGCGAGCCCGGCCAGGTACGCCATCAGCTCGCGGTGCGCCGCCGTCGCCTGCTCGGCCGTGATGGTGTTGTCCAGCAGGGTCGCGCTCAACGACTGGAAGTAGTCGTGGTCGTCGAACGGCACCCCGAGCAGCAGGCAGATGACCAGAGACGGGATCGGCTGGGCGAAGTCGGCGACCAGGTCGGCGGGCGCGCCGCGCTCGACCATCCGGTCGATCGCCCGGTCCACGATCCGCTGGATGTCCGGCCGCAGCTCCTCCACCCGCTTCACCAGGAAGTCCCGGCTGACCATCCGGCGGAGCCGGGCGTGCTCCGGGTCGTCCATCCGGATGAAGCTCGGGGTCGCCGTCGCCAGCTCGCGCTGCGTCGGCGACAGGAACGGGAACCCCGGCCGCCGGGCGTCCGCGCTGAACCGCTGGTCGGCGAGCACGGCGCGGACCTCGTGGTACCCGGTGACCAGCCAGCACGGCGACCCGTCCGGCAGCACGGCCCTGCTGATCGGCCCGCTCTCGGCGGCCCGCCGGTAGACCGGCGGGGGGTCGAACGGGCACTCCCCGTACGCGCCGGGCAGCGCGGTGACCTCCTCGGTGATCACGGCGTTCCTCCCCTCGGGGTGCGCAGCGCGCGCAACGTCATGCCCGCGGTCGCGCACTGCCCCACCACCATCAGCAGCTCCACGACCCGCGGCTCGTCCAGCACGGCCGACAGGCGGGCCCAGACGTCGTCGGACAGGTCCGCGTCCGCGACCAGTTCGTCCACCGCCTCCAGGACCACGCGGTCGGCGGGCGACCACGGGTGCCCGGCGAGCGGACCGGCCACCGCGGCGGTCTCGGCCGCGTCCAGCCCGGTCGTCCGGGCGTGCTCGGCGTGCCGGGCCCACACGTAGGCGGACCCGAGCCGGTGCGACGTCCGCAGCACGGCCAGCTCCCGCGTCCGCGCGGGCAGCAGCCCCTCGTGCGTGAGCAGCCGGACCAGGCCGAGCCACGCGTAGGCCAGCGGCGGGTGGTGCGCGAGCGTGCCGAACAGGTTCTCCCGGCCGGTCCCGTCGGCGGTCGAGTTGTCCAGCACGACCTGGAGCGGCTGGGGCCACAGGACTTGCGGCACCGGCGCCAGCCTCACCACTCGCACACCACCACTCCGACGCTGGCCCCGCTGGCGAAGCCGAACAGGCCCACCAGGTCGCCCCGGCGCAGCCTGCCCGTCTCCAGCGCCAGCGCGAGCTGGAGCGGGATGGTGTTCGTGGCGACGTTGCCGTGGTCGGCGAACGTGGGCAGCACCTGGTCCGCCGTCACGCCCGCCCACTCGCAGGCGAGCCGGGTGAAAGCCACCGACGGCTGGTGCACGCAGGCGAGGTCGAGGTCGCCCGGCTTGACGCCGATCTCGACCATCGCCTTCCCCAGCCGGTCCGCCATGCCGTCGAACGACGCCACGAGCTTCGCCGAGTCGATCCGCAGGTGCCCCAGGGTGCGGTGGTTCGCGTACGGGTTGGGCAGCGTCGCGGCCTCCCAGCCCCACGAGTTCGCGAAGAACCGCGACCCCAGGATCCCCGGCCGATCACGGGCCTCCACCAGGACGGCCGACCCCATGTCGCCGGTGCTCAGGCTCGGCAACGCGGTCAGGACGTCACTCGGGTCCTCCAGCGCGCGGCGGGACTCCCGCGTGCTGACCTCGGCCGACACGACCAGCACCCGGCGGTACTGGCCCGCGCGGATGAACGCGTCGGCGACCTCGATCCCGTTGAGGACGCCGTTGCAGGCGTTCTTCAGGTCGAACACCGGCGCGCGGACGCCGAGCTTGTCGGCGACGACGTGCGCGGTGGCCGGTTCCTCCATGTCGGCGAGGATTCCGGTGTACACCAACAGGTCCACGTCGAGCGGGTCGGTGCCGTGCTGGTCGAGCAGGGTCCTCGCCGCGCGGGCGGCGAGGTCGGACGGCTGGTCCTCGCGCGCCGCGACGGTGCGCTCGCGGAGGCCGTACATGTGGTGCAGGACGCCGCGGGACATCGTGACGTCGGGGTTGTCCGCGCGGAACCGGTCCTCGGCCTCCGCGACGGTCTGGCGTCCGGTGGGGACGTGGACGGCGGCGTGCGCGATGGCGCTGTGCACGGTCACGACGTCCTCCCGGCGGTGAAGACCAGCACGACGTTGTGCCCGCCGAAGCCGAACGAGTGGCTCGCGGCGACCCGGACCGCTTGGCGGCGTTCCGCGCCGACGACGCAGTCGAGCGGGAACGCGGTCGACGCCAGGTTCGCGATCGGCGGCACGACGCCGTGCCGCAGGGTCAACGCCGTGAGCGCGGCCTCGATCGCGCCCGCCGCGCCGAGGGTGTGGCCGAGCACGCCCTTCGCGGACGTGACGCTGGGGCCGTGCGGCAGCACGCGGGCGATGACGGCGGCCTCGACCTCGTCGTTCTTCGGCGTGGAGGTGCCGTGCGCGTTCACGTGGTCGACGTCCGACGGGGTGAGGCCCGCGTCGGCCAGCGCCGTGCGCAACGCCGCCTCCGCCCCCCGGCCGTCGGGCGCGGGCGCGGTCGGGTGGTGGGCGTCCGACGTCTGGCCGACGCCCACGAGGTCCGCGTACGAGCGCCGCCCGCGCGCCTCGGCGTCCTCGGCGCGTTCCAGGACGAGCACCCCCGAACCCTCGGCGATGACGAACCCGTCGCGGTCGGCGGCGAACGGGCGGGACGCGCCCGCCGGGTCGTCGATCCGACCGGACAGCGCGCCCAACTGGTGGAACCCGGTGGTGATCACCGGCGTGACGGCGGCGTCGGTGCCGCCCGCGATCGCGATGTCGCAGGTGCCCGCGAGCAGCAGGTCCCTGGCCACGGCGAGTGCGGTCGCACCCGACGCGCACGCGGTCTCGGTGGCCATCGACGGGCCGCGCGCGCCGAGGTCCAGCGACACCTCGCCCGCGGCCGTGTTGGAGATCAGCTGCGGCACCAGCAGGGCGGACACCCGTTCGGGGCCGGACTGGTGCAGGCGCAGGGTCTGCTCCTCGAGGTGCGCGACCCCGGCGAGCCCGGACCCGATGACGACCGCGACCCTCGTCCCGTCCCACGTGGCGGGGTCGAGCCCGGCGTCGGCGACCGCCTCGCGGGCAGCCACGACGGCGAGCTGCGCGAACCGCGGCATCCGCCACGACTTGCGCCCGATCCGCGCGGCCGGGTCGGCGGACTCGGGGACGCGGCAGGAGAAGTCGACCGGCATCCCCTTCAACTGGGTGTCGCGGTCGGCGGTGGCGAGGCCGCGCCGGACGCCCTCCCAGGTCGTGGCGCCGTCGCCACCGGCCGGGGTGGTCATCCCCAGGCCGGTGACGGCGATCGCGCGTGAGGTCGCCGTCACTGGACCGGGGCTGTGGCGCGCTTGGCGGCGAGGGTCGCGGTGAGCTGCGCGACCGTCGTGTCCTTGTTCGCCTCGTGGTCCTCGATCCTCGCCCCGACCTCCTCCTGGAGCGCGAGGGCGAGTTCGGCCAGTGCCAGCGAGTCGATGTCCAGCTCGTCCATCGTGGACTCGGGGGTGATCTCCCGCTCCGGGACGTTGAACTTGGTGGTCAGCAGGTCGAACAGGACGGCATCGGTCGAGGACATGGTCTTCTCCTGCGGTTCGGCGGCGTGGCGAGTCATCGACACGCACCGTGACAATCCTGTGGGGTGACAGTCACGGTGCGTGCCGGCGCTGCGGGAGATTACCTGTTTGATCTTCGTTCCCCGACCGATGGGCGATCCGCCCCGACCGCACTTCTGCGGACGTTCGCGCAGCTCACAGCCAGTTCCAGCCGAAGTTGGGCAACCGACTCCGCACTATCCGCCGGCAACGCGGGCACGATCGGGCGAAATCAGTACCCGCCCAGGTGACACCTTTCCGTCAGGTGGACGGCAGGTCGGGCCACACCAGTGCCACCGACCCCCAGGTGAACCCGCCGCCGAACGCGGTCAGCAGCACCCGTTCCCCGGCGCGCACCTCGTCCCGCTCCACGGCGTGGGCGAGCGCGAGCGGGATCGACGCGGCACCGGTGTTGCCGACGTGCTCGATGTTGGTGACGATCCGGTCGTCCGCAATGGACAGACGAGTGGCCACGGCGCTGAGGATGCGGGCGTTCGCCTGGTGGGCGACGACCCGCTCGACGTCCTCCACCGCCCACCCGGCGGTCTTGAGCACCGCCAGCGACGACTCGGTCATCCGGGTCACCGCGTGCTGGAACACCTCGCGCCCGCTCATCCGGAAGTGCCGGTCCTCGGCCGTGTACCGACCGGGTTCGGCCCGCTCCCGCGCACCGCCCGCGGGCACGGTGATCAGGTCGTGGCCCGAGCCGCCGCTGCCGAGGTCGAACGCCAGCAGCTCACCCGGCTCGCCGGGCTCCCCCGCGCGCAGCAGCACCGCGCCCGCGCCGTCGGCGAACACGACACCCGCGCCGCGGTCGTCGGGCGACACGAGCGTCGAGTACACGTCCGCGGCGACCAGCAGCACCCGGTCGGCGAGCCCGCCCGCGATCATCCCGGCGGCCGTGGCCAGCCCGTAGACGAACCCGCTGCACACGGCGGACACGTCGAACGCCGCCACGGAGCCCAGTCCGAGCCGGGACGCGAGCGCCGGGGCCATCGCGGGCATCGGGTGGTCCGGCGTGGAGGTCGCGACGAGCACCGTGTCCACGATCGGCGAACCCGCCGCGGCCAGCACCCGCTGGGCCGCCTCCAACGCCAGGTCGCCGGTGGACGTGCCCTCGTCGACCCAGTGCCGGGTGCCGATCCCGGTGCGGCGGCGCACCCAGGTGTCGTCGGTCTGCCAGTGCTCGGGGAGTTCGTCGTTCGCGACCACCCGAGGCGGCACCCAGCCCGCGACTCCTTCGAGCACGGGCGCCCGGCGGGCTCCGGACAAGCGACGTTCGATCAACGCGCGGCCTCTTTCTCAAGCCTCCCCACGGAAACGGGGGTAACGGAGAGTACCGGGAGGTCGCGCCCAGTGACAGCGGCCCCCTGGCTCAGCCGATCCTCGCTCCGTACACCTTGTCGACCGAGAGCGTCAGCAGCACCCGCCGGTCGGCGACCATGACCGCACGGTACTCGTCCCAGTCCGGGTGCTCGCCCGCCGCGGACCGGTAGTAGTCCACCAGCGCCTCGACCTCCGGCCCGTGCGGGTCGGTCCCCGGTCCGACGACCTTCACCACGCCTTCGACCGCGGCCCACTCCATCCCGTTCGCGCTGGTGACCTCCAGGGTCGCCCGCGGGTCCCTGAGCAGGTTCCGGACCTTCGCGGTGGCCATGGTGCTGGACACGTGGACGACACCGGCGGCCCGGTCGTAGAACGGCAGCACGGGCGACAGCTGCGGGCGGCCGTCGGACTTGATGGTGGCGAGCACACCGAGCTTGCTGTGCTCGACCAGGGCGTGGAGGGCTTCCGTCATACCGGTGCCAACCCGCGCCCCGATTCCCGCATTCCTCGGCCACACAGGATCTTCGGACTCCCGCACCACGCCGTCAGACGCGCACCACCTGGCGCACGACCGCCGCGTCGATCACCCGGTAGCCGGACGGCACCTGGACGGTCCCCTCCGGCCGGGGCCCGACCAGTGCCGCGACCTCCGCAGGCAGGCCGAGGGAGAAGTCGGCTACCTCGACCGGGATCTGCGCCCCCGCCGACGCCTCACAGGTGAGGTCCGCGCCGTCGTTCGCGCCGTAGAACTCGAACACCAGGTTCGCGGGCGCGGTGTCGGCGGCCGACTCGACGCGTTGCCCGCCCACGACGCAGGCGCGCACCACGTCCCGCGGCAGCGACACCTGGAGCCGCCACCCCCGCCGCGGCGAGTCCACCCGCAACCGCACCGAGCGAACGCCGTCGGCGGTCGTGTCGGCGAGCGTGGTCACCGTCGGCTCCGGCAGGTCGACCGCGGGCGCGGGGGCGCGCAGCACGGGGTCCTTCAGCACCGGGAAGTCGCGGGCCACCGACACCCTTTCCGGGTACTGGCCCAGCACGCGGCCGGTCCACTCGTCGGGTTCGGCGTCACCGGTGAGCCACGCCGACTGGCCCGTGGTGGCGTCGCGCAGGTAGAGCAGCCCGTCCGGGCGGGGTTCCCGGCCGTCGAACCCCGAGAGCAGGACGCTGGTCGTGGCCAACGCCAGTGCGACGACCGACGCCACCGCCGCCAGGAACCCCGGTCGGGGCAGGGCGGTCAGCAGCGGCAGGAGCAGCGCGCCCGCCAGGACCGCGATCGCCATCGCCGCGCCCACGAGCTTGATCCCCAGCGCCACCGTCAGCGTCGACACGACCGGGGCGAACAGCACCACCGCCACGAACGGTCCCAGCGCGGCGAGCGGCACCGACGGGGCGTCCCGGCGGACGGCCCACCAGAGCGCGGGCAGCCCGGCGAGCACCGGCCACTGGAACAGGTAGGTCGCGCCCGGCACCGCGACCGCCACTCCCACCAGCAGGACCGCCATCAGCAGCAGGCCGCCCGCGAGCACCTCGGCCGCGCTCCGGCGTCGCACGAGCTTGGCCACCAGCAGCAGCACCGCGACGGCGACCACCGTGAACGCCGCGAGGAACCACCCGCGGTCGTACGGCTCGGACAGCGGCAGCGCCGCCAATCCGGGGCGCACCAGCGTGATCAGCCACCAGAGCGCGAAGCACACCGCGGCCGTGCCGACGACCGCCCCGAGCGAGACACCCGCGACCGCCGCCGCGCCACGGGCCCGCAACCGTCCACTCCGGACACCCAGCACGACGAGGAAGCCCAGCGCCAGCGCCGTGATCGCGGCGAGGACCTGCGCCACCCACACCGGGTAGCGCAGGAGGACCCGACCGAACAGGTCGAAGTAGACGGACGTCCCGCCGTCCAACCGCCGCAGGTCCGTCCCGCCGAGGGCCTTCACCATCCCGACCACGCTCTCGCCGTGGTGCTGCACGGTGTCGCGGTCCAGGGTGTCGACGCCGTCGTTCGGCGAGTGGTAGTCGTGCACGCGGTCGATGAACGCCGCGTTGAGCCCCGTCGCGCCCGCGTCGCGGAATACGGTGAAGTCGGTGTAGTTCGGCATCCGCCGGTACACCTCGTAGGCCAGCGAGTTCGCGATCGGCCTGCTGCTCGCCCCGGCGAACGCGTCGACCAGCCCGGCGTTGGCGGTGCTGGTCTCGAACATCACCACGGGCCCGCTGCTCCCGCGCGCCTCCCAGTTCAGCACCGCGCCGAACTCGGCGACGTCGTGCTGCCGGACGAACAGCCGCGCTCCGAGCGACCCCAGCTCCTCGCCGTCGGTGAAGAGGAACACCACGTCGTTGCGCGCCCCGCCGGACGCCTTCAGGACCCGGATCGCCTCCAGCATCGACGCGACCGCCGCGCCGTCGTCGGCGGCTCCCGGCCCGGTCGGCACGGAGTCGTAGTGCGACACCAGCAGCAACGCCCGCCCGCCGCTCGTCGCCGGGTCCGACCCGGCGACCTTCGCCACCACGTTCTCCGCCACCGCCACCCGCGTGGGCTTCCCCGGATCGGTGCGCACGACGTCCCCGGTCTCGACCCGGACCTCCGCCCCGGCCGCCCGCGCGGCCGCCACGACGTGGTCCCGCACCCGAGCGTGGTCGTCCGTCCCCAGGGGGTGCGGCCGCTGGGCTATCGCCCGCAGGTCCGCCTCCACCCGCGCCGCCGAGAACTCCGTCGCCGCGACACCCGCCGGGGCGGCGGCGGGCGGCCGGAACGCCAGCAGCGCCACCGCCCCCACCCCCACCAGCACGGCGAGCAGCACGACCGCCACCACCGGTGGCCGGAAACCCCTGTAAACGTTCGGTGCGGCGGTCATCAGCAGAAATTACCCTCGCGCGGCCCCGCCGCGACCTCACGACTTCGGAGGCTCGCCGTCCCGTGACCGGGCCGCGACCTCGGCCAGGCGGTCGCGCAGCCACTGCTGGGCCGGGGCGAGCATGTTGCGCGGGTGCCAGAACATCGCGAGCGTCATCGAGAGCGGCTCGATCGCCAACGGCACCTCGCGCAGCCCGAGCGCCGGACCCAGGCGCTCGAACAGCCTGCGCGGGGTCAGGGTGATCAGGTCCGAGCCCGCGACCGCCAGCAGCGCCTGCGTGAACGACTCCACGGCGATCGGGCTCGACAGGGTCACCCCCTGTTCGGCCAGCTTCACCCCGGACACCACCCGCTGCCCCGACACGCCGTTGACCTGGACCGAGCGGGTGGTCGCGAGGGCTTCCGCGGTCAGCGGCTCGACGAGCGCGCGGTTGTCCCGGTCGGCCACGGCGACGAAGTCGTCGGTGAACAGCGGGACGTGCGGGAAGTTCAGCAGCTCGGGCGTCTGGAGCTGCAACGGCCAGATCAGCACGTCGCACCAGCCGGTCCGCAGCAGCTCCACCAGGTCGGCCCGCAGCGACACCACGGTCACCCGCACCCCCGGCGCCTCGGCGACCAGGCTCCGGGTCGCGGGCAGCACGACGACCCCGGCCACGTAGTCGCTGGCCATCACGGTGAACGTGCGCCTGTCCGTGGCGGGGGTGAACGAGCGGCCGGAGCTGAGCACCTCGCGGGCGGCGACCAGCGCGGTGTGCACGGGCTGGACCAGCGACTCGGCGAACGGCGTGAGCACCAGCGCGCGACCCTCTCGGACCAGCAGCGGGTCGTTGAAGTGGCGGCGCAGCTTGGCCAGCACCGCGCTCATCGCGGGCTGTCCCATGACGAGCCGGTCGGCCGCCTTCGTCACGTTGCGCTCCAGCAGGAGCGCGTTCAGCGGAATCAGCAGGTTCAGGTCCAGCCTGCCCCAGTCCGTGGCCACCGCGAGGATCTTCCTCCCCGCCGCGCGAGGTGGCAACAAAGGCCCAGCTGGGAGCAACTATCGAGACGGTCGATGGGGCCCATCCGGAATTGGCCGGTTCCGGGTCCGGTGGGGCAGCCCTAGCCTGGTCCTACCAGTTCCCCCTCCACAGTGGACTGATCACGCGCGCCCGGAACCCCTGGCGCGGGAAGGACATCAGCGATGACCAGCGACTCCCACACCCACGCCCGACCGGCCTCCGTCGAGAGCGGGAGGGCGGCCATCGGCCTCACGCTCGCCGCGCTGGCGTCGGTCGCGCTCAACTCCGTGATCGCCGCGCTGGCGCTGGCCGCCCTCCCGGACGAGGGGTTCCGCAAGGGTCTGGACCTGCGCGAGTACGCGCCGCTGACCGTCGCGGGGATCCTGCTCGGCACCCTGGGGTGGCACCTGGTCCGGCGCAAGGCCCGCGACCCCCGCGCCGTCCTGCGGATCCTCGTCCCGGTGGTCGTGGTCGTCTCGTTCGTGCCGGACTTCGGGATCCTCGCGGCGGGCGCGACCCTGCTCAACTCGCTCGCGCTGGTCGCGATGCACCTCGTCGTCGCCGGGATCACCGTGCCGACGCTCGCCAGGGTGCTGCCGCTGCCCCGCGCCTGACCGGTCAGGACAGGCGATGTGCCCGGAGCACGACGTCGTGGGGGTGGGGCTGGTCGGCGGGCCCCTGGCGTGGCCGCCGGGTGTCGACGCGGACCTCCCAGTCCCCGCCGAGCAGGGCCGCGACGACGTCGGCCGGGAGCACGTAGTCGGCGGGGTCGATCCCGCGAGCCCTGGCCGCATCCCCGTCGAACCCGGCGTGGTAGACCGCGAGCAGCACCCCGCCGGGCGCCACGGCCGCCAACAACGCGCGCTCGGCGTCGTGCCCCTCGGACGAGCGCAGCGCCGGGTAGTGGGCGGCCACCAGGTCGAACCCGCCCTCCGGCAGCGCGGCCTCCTCGACGCCCGCGTGCACCCACTCCACCCGCACGCCTTCGCGCACAGCGAACTCCTCGGCCCGCTCCAGCGCCACCCGCGACACGTCCAGCGCCGTCACCTTCCAGCCCTGCCGGGCCAGCCAGACCGCGTCCGCGCCCTCACCGCAGCCGACGTCGAGCGCCCGTCCCGGCGCGAGCCCGCCCACCTCGGCCAGGAGTGCGGGATTGGGGTTGCCGCTGAACATCCGCTCGGTGGCGGCGTACCTCTCGTCCCACTCCGTCATGACGACAGCCTGCCCCGACCCTGACGATCTCCACCACCCGCTTTGCCGTTCCGGCAAAGCCGCCCGCTCGCCGATGCCGGGAGGCGAGCGGACCGGGGATCCCGGCCCGTCCCCCCGCCGCGAGGGGAGGACGGGCCGGGACCGGGCTACGGCCAGTTGCCGACGATCCTGCCCGAGGTGTAGGTCGCCGTCACGGTGTTGGTGTCCGTGTCGGTCAGGGTGACGACGGCGATGATCTCGTCCGTGCCGCTGTCCTCGTTGAGCGCGGTGCCGGGCACGATCAGGTCGAAGTCGCCGCTGAGCCCGGACAGGTCGGTCGCGCCCATCGCGGTGACCGGCAGGCGGAAGAGGAACTCGCCGTCGTCGCCCTTGATCCAGACGGTGAACGGGTCGCCCGCGTCGTCCAGGTACTCCTGGGCCACCGCCCGGCTGACGTGCACGTCGATGCCGACGTGCACGGCGAACCTGCCGCCGCCGACCCCGTCGATCCCCAGGCACACGGTGGCGTTCCCCGATCCCGTGCAGTTCGTCTCGGCGGACGCGGGTCCCGCGGTCAGGGCGACGGCGCCGAGGGTCGCCGCGGTGACGGCGAGGGCCCTCAGCGTTCGGCGCCCGGCACGGCCTCGGGCCGGGGCGGTCGGGTGCATGATCATGCGGGTCTCCTCCTGGTGAGCTCTTTCCTGGGCTTTTGCCTCGACTTCACCGTGACAGGGAACGTCGACGATCCGTCGACAGCCGGTCGACAGCGACTCCCGCGTATCCAGCGATCATGAGCAGTGCTCATGTCACTGGGGACGGACACGAGTCGGGGGTGCTGGACGTGGTGGTCGGGAGCTGGACGCTCGGGGTGCTGGGACCGCTCGAAGTCGCCATCGGCGGGCGGGTGCTGCTGGACCTCGGCGGGCCGCGACTCCGGGTCGTGCTGGCGTTGCTGGGGGCCGAGGTCGGTCGGGCGGTGAGCGTGGCGGCGCTGGTGGAGGGGCTGTGGGGCACGCGCGCCCCGGCGGACGCCGCCCGGACGACGCGCACGTACGTGTCCCGGCTGCGCAAGGCGCTGCACCGGGCGGGGGCCGCGGACCTCATCGTCACCCGGCCGCCGGGGTACGCGCTGCGGCGGGAGCCGGACGCCGTGGACGCGGAGCGGTTCGAGCGGCTGGCGGCCGCGGGACGGCAGGCGCTGGCCGCCGGGCACCCCGCGCGGGCGGCCGAGCGGCTGACCGCCGCGCTGGCCCTGTGGCGCGGCGACGCCTACGGGGAGTTCGCCGACGTCCCCGCCCTGCACGCCGAGGGCGAACGGCTGGAACGACTGCGGCTGACCGTCGTGCAGGACCGGATCGAGGCGGACCTGGCGACCGGGACGGGCGAGGCGCTGATCCCGGAACTGGAGGGGTTGGTCGCCCGGCACCCCGGCCACGAGCGGCTGTGGGGGCAGCTGATGACGGCCCTGTACCGGGCCGGGCGGCAGGGCGACGCGCTGCGGGCGTTCCGGCGGGCTCGCGAGGTCCTGGCCGAGGAGTTCGGCCTGGAGCCGTCGCCGGGTCTGGTCGAGGTGCAACGGCGGGTGCTGGCCCAGGACTTCCGCCCGCCGACCTCCGCGACCACGGCCGTCCCGGCGCAGTTGCCCCCGGCGGTGCGGGCGTTCGCGGGGCGCGACGCCGACCTCGCGGCCCTCGACGCGGTCCTGGACGAGCAGGCCGGGGGCATCCTGGTCGTCTCGGGAACGGCCGGGGTCGGCAAGACCGCGCTGGCCGTGCGCTGGGCCCACGGCGTGGCCGCGCGCTTCCCGGACGGGCAGCTGTACGTGAACCTGCGCGGTTTCGACCCGACGGGCGCGGCGGTCGACCCGGCGGACGCGCTGCGCGGGTTCCTGGACGCGCTCGGGGTGGCGCGGCTCCCGACCGACCCGGACGCGTTGACCGGCCGGTACCGCAGCGCGCTGGCGGACAAGCGGGTGCTGGTGGTGCTGGACAACGCGGGCGGCGTCGACCAGGTCCGGCCGCTGCTGCCCGGCTCCCCCGGCTGCCTGGTGCTGGTGACCAGCCGCCACGAGCTGACCCCGCTGGTCGCCGCCGAGGGCGCCCGCCCGCTGGTCGTGGACCTGCTGTCACGGGTCGACGCGCGGGACGTGCTGGTCCGCAGGCTCGGGCCTGGTCGGGTGGCGGAGGACCACGCCGCGGTCGAGGCGATCATCGACGGCTGCGCGCGGCTCCCGCTGGCGCTGGCCGTCGTAGCCGCGCGGGCCGCGACCCGGCCCGGCTTCCCGCTGGCCGCCGTGGCGGAGCAGCTGCGCGACGCGGGCGGCGTGCTGGACGTCCTGCACGGCGGCGACCGCGCCACCGACGTGCGGTCGGTGTTCTCCTGGTCCTACCGGGCGTTGAACGCCCCGGCCGCGCGGCTGTTCCGGCTCGTGGGGTCTCACCCCGGCCAGGACGTCGGCACCGAGGCCGCGGCCAGCCTCGCGGGCGCCCCGGTCCGGCAGGTGCGGGGCCCGTTGGCGGAACTGGCCCGCGCCACCCTCCTCACCGAGCACGCGCCCGGCCGCTTCACCTCCCACGACCTGCTGCGCGCCTACGCCGCCGAACTCGCCCACGACGACCCGCCGCCGACCAGGCTGTTCGACCACTACCTGCACACCGCCCACCCCGCGGCCCTGCTGCTGCACCCGCACCGCGCCCACCCGATCGCCCTCGACGCCCCCGAACCGGGCGTCACCACCGTGCGCCTGGCCGACCTCGGCCAGGCCCTGGCGTGGTTCACCCTCGAACGGCCCGCGCTGCTGACGACCGTGGAGCTGGCCGTGCGCGCGGGAGCCGACACCCACGCCCACGGGCTGGCCTGGTGCCTCGCGACCTTCCTCGAACGGCGGGGCCACTGGCACGACCTGGCCACGACCCAGCAGGTGGCGGTGGACGCCGCGCGCCGACTGGCCGACCTGCCCGCCCAGGCCAACGCGCACGGCGTGCTGGCGGGCGCGCACATCCGGCTGGGCCGGTTCCCCGACGCGGGCACCCACCTGGGCCGCGCCCTCGACCTGTTCCGCCTCCTGGACGACCGGGTCGGACAGGCCCACACCCACCTCGACCTGGGCTGGATGCACGAGCGGCAGGGCGACCACGCCGAAGCGCTCGGTCACGCCGAGCGGGCGTTGGCGCTGTTCCGGTCGAGCGGCCACCGGGGCGGGGAGGCGAGGGCCCTCAACCAGGTCGGCTGGTGCCACGCCCACCTCGGCGACCACCCTCAGGCCCTCCTGCGGTGCCACCAGGCGCTGGTCCTGCACCAGGAACTCGGCGACCGCGCGGGCGAGGCGCACACGTGGGACAGCCTCGGCTACGCCCACCACCACCTGGGCGCCCACCGCCAGGCCGTCACCTGCTACCGCCAGGCGATCGACCTGTTCCGCCTGCTCGGCGACCGCTCCAACGAGGCCGACGCCCTGACCCACCTCGGTGACATCCACTTCGCGTCCGGCGACCCCGACGCCGCCCGCGCCGCGTGGCACCAGGCCTTGACGATCCTCGGCGACCTCGACCGCGGTGGTGGCGGGCGCACGAGGTCACCGAACCTGAGCGCCTAGGGTTCCGGGCGTGGAGAACGAGGTCGTCTGGGCCGGACTGGAGCACAACCACGGCCCCGCAGCCGACGTGCCGGACCTCGTGCGCGACTGCCGGAACGCCGACGAGGAAGTCGCGCTGAACGCCTTCCTGGACCTGTCCGACCGGCTCTACCACCAGGGCGGCCGGGTGTGCTCGGCCGCCTCGGCCGCGCTGCCCCTGCTCGCCGGTCTCGCGGTCGACGCGCCCGCCCGGCTCCGGCCCGAGGTGGTCGAGCTGATCGGCAGGCTGGCGGAGGAGGCCGTCACCGTCGACCCCGACCTCGTGGACCCGGCGTGGCATCCCGCGTTGGAGGCCGCGCGGCCGCGGCTGCTGGCCCTGCTGGACGACCCTGACCCGAAGGTGCGCCGGGCCGCGACCGTCCTGGTCGCCGACGGCGTCCGCCACCCCTCGGCCGTGGCCGCGCTGGAGGCCCGGTGGCGCGGGGAGACCGATCCGGTGACCCGGCTGGACCTCGTGCTGGCGTTGGGCGTGCGAGGCCGGGTCGAGTCGGTCCACGCCTCCGACGACCTCCAACTCCGCCTGGCCGCCCTGCACGCGTCCGGCCCCGCCGTCGCGGCGCGGCACGTCGACACGCTCGTGCGAGCCGTCCTGCACCCCGATGCCGTGCGGTGGCGGGATTCGGCGCGGATCCGCGGTGGGATCGTGGCGGCCACGGGCGCGCTGCTCGCCGCGGATCCCGTTGCCGCCACGGCTTTCGCCGTCGAGGTCGGCCGCGCGGGCGACGACGACCAGCGCGTCGCGGCCCTGGGGCAGGTCACGCGGGTGGCATCGGAGTGGCACGCCACCTCCGACGCGGTCCCGCCGTTCCTCGCCGAACGCCTCGACGACACCGCGCCGGAGGTCCGCTACCGCGCGGCGGCGCTGCTCGCGTGCCTCCGCGAACCGCGGTCCGCGGACCGGCTCGCCGCCATCGTGGACGACCCGGCCCGCCGCGCGTTCCGCCTGCCGACCACCGTCGGCGACGCGGCCGTGTGGGCGTTGGCGAGCCTGGACGACCCGCGCTGCCTGCCCGGCCTCGTCGACCGCCTCACCGGCGACCGGCTCGGCTTCACCACCGCGAGCCACCACGCGGGCCGGAGCATGAACCTCATGGAGCAGCCCGGCATCCACGAGGTGCTGATCCCCCTGCACCGGCACGCCGACACCCTGGTCGGACCGGTCGTCGCGCGCTTGGATCCCGTGCGGGACCGCGTGCTCACGATGAGCCTGTGCCGGGTGGTCGCGGCTTGGGGCCACGCGGCCGAGGCGGCGCTCCCGGCGCTCGTCGACCTCCTGGCGGTGGACGACGACTACGTCGTCACCCGTGCCGCCGAGGCGGTCGGGTCGCTCGGCCCGGTGGCGGCGGGCGCGGCGACGGCGTTGCGCCGCAAGGCTTCCGTGCCCACCGCCGCGTGGGCGCTGTGGCGCACGGGCGCGGACCCCGGCGCGGACGCCCTCCTGCGCCACGCCGCCGAGGGCAACAGCCTGGCGGTCGAGCACCTCGCCGACGTCGGCCCCCTCGCCCCCGTCCCCTTGCTCCACGACCTCGTCCGGTCCGCCGACGAGTGGACGCGCGTCCGTGCCGCGCACATCCTGTGGCGGGCCACGGGGGACCCCTCGACCCCCGTGACCGCGCTGGCCGAG
>Ga0247771_1000033_pt1 | contig 68728 bp, 61 predicted proteins | sample UWRJL197509C6_FD_179948 | JGI IMG/M metagenome (GOLD analysis project Ga0247771, IMG submission 179948) | Plant litter microbial communities from Arlington Agricultural Research Station in Wisconsin, United States - UWRJ-L197-509C-6 | ecosystem: Environmental > Terrestrial > Plant litter >... | reverse complement strand
GCGAGGTTTGTGCGCGCACCCTCACGTGGCGGCACCATGCCGCCGTGATCTGCAACCGCGGCTCCGTCACTGCCGCGAGCCCGTCGGCAGGCATGCCGACCTGGGCCGCGCAGCGTCGACCGCCGGGCGTCAAAGAGCGAGTCTACCCGCCAGGTACGCCATTCGGGGTTTCTCGCCGAGTTCGACCATGGACCGAGACCTGCCGGTCATCCTCGCGCAACACCGCGCCCGACTAGGCTCGGACCCATGAGCGAGGCGGAGACGGCCCCCGAAGTCGAGGGCGGAAGCGTTGAGGAAGGTGTCGTCGACCTGCTCGGCGCGCTCGCGTACGGCGAGCTGTCGGCGTTCGACCGGCTGGCGGAAGACGCCCGCACAGCACCGACCCTGGCGGGCCGGGCGGACCTGTCCGCGATGGCCGCCGCCGAGATCGGCCACTACTCGCAGCTCGAGCGCTACCTCGCCGAGCGCGGCGTGGTGATCGAGGACGTGATGCGCCCGTTCGTCGCGGGCTTCGACAACTTCCACGCCTCGACCGCCCCCCGGTCGTGGCACGAGTCACTCGTCAAGGCCTACGTCGGCGACGGCCTGGCGGCCGACTTCTACCGCGAGGTGGCGGAGTGGTTGGACGCCGGGACGAAGGCGTTGGTGCTCGCCGTGCTCGACGACACGGGCCACTCGGCGTTCGCCGAGCGCGAAGTCCGAGCCGCCTGCGCGGCCGACCCGAAGCTTCGCGATCGGCTGACCCTGTGGGGTCGAAGGCTGCTCGGCGAGGCATTGACGCAGGCCCAGTACGTGGTGGCCGAACGCGACGGGCTCGCCGAGCTGATCATCCGCGGCTCCGGCGACCTCGCGGGCATCGCGGGCCTCTTCCGGAGGCTCCAGCAGAGCCACACGCGGCGCATGGGGAACCTCGGGCTCGGCTAGGGTTGGTTTCAGTCATGGTCACCGGTTCGCCGGGTGAGCGTCGAATCTTTGTGCACGGAGGTCAGCGTGGAGGTCAGGGTCGGCATCGCGGACAGCCCGCGGGAGCTCGTCGTGTCCAGCGGTCTCACCCCTGACGAGGTTGAGTCGCTGGTCGCCGTCGCGTTCAAGGAGCAGAGCGGCCAGCTCGTGCTGGTGGACCAGAAGGGCGCCCGCTTCGTGGTGCCCACGACGCGCATCTCCTACGTCGAGATCGGGCCGAGCGACACGCGTCGCGTCGGGTTCACGTCGGGCGACTAGCTTTTCCCGAACACAAGGGACCACCTGATCGGGTGGTCCCTTGTGGTGTTTTCGGGGGTTTTTTGTCGGTGGGGGTGGTTAGCGTGGGTGTCGGGGGGTGCTCACGGACGGGGGACCTCTGGTCCTGTGTGGTCTTTGGTCCTGGCGGCTTGGGAAGTCTTCCGCGGTTGGCTTCTGGCTGGCTGTTGCGAGCGGGCTGGGTTTAGGGCGCGCGACTGACGTAGTGGGGTGGCCAGTTTGACTTGGGGCCCCTGGATTTGAGCCTTTGTCGGGCCAAAACGGCAGGTGTAGAAGCCGCAGCCCGACAAATTTTAAGGCTCAAATCCCCCAAGTAAAACCGGCCACGTGCGTAGGGCCGTCCGGCTGCGTGCTCGGGCAGATTTAGGACAACAGACAAGAGCGGGGTCTGGCTCGCGTTGGTTGGTCATGCGGCTATTGGGCAGTGGTCTGCCTCGGTATGGCTCTGGGTGTCGGAAGTACCAACCTCCGCCAGCCAGTCATCCGCCAACCGCCATCCGCCGGTCCTTGGCCGCCAACCGTAGCCACCGTCCGCCGTTGGTCGCTGCCTACCGCCAGTTGATTTCCGCTCGCCGTCAGCCGCTCGTCCACCAGCCGCCGGCCTCCGCTGGTCGCCAGTTGCCAGCCACCAACTTTCAGCTACCAACCGCTGGTCGCTGGCTATGGGTCGCCAGTCACCGCCAGCCACTCGCCGGCTTCCATCGGTCGCCAGTTGCCTGCGTCCACCAGTCGCTACCTGTCAGCCACCGCGTGCCGGTCCCCGCGTGCCACCTGCCGGTCTCCAGAAAATGTCGTACCCCCCGGCTAGCGTGTGTGTCGGGGGGTCTTCACGGACGGGGGACCTCTGGTCCTCTTCGGACTCAGGTGGTGCGGAACGGTGGGGTGCTGGTGCCGCTGACGCGGTAGCGGTTCCACGGGTCGGGGTCGGTCAGGGTGCCCTGGGCCTCGCCGGTGGGGGTGCGGAGCAAGGCCGTACGTGTTCCCGCTTCGACCAAAGTGGACACCTGGTCGTTCGCCGCTACGCGGCCGTACCAGTGGTAGCGCCCGTCGATCGGTTGGAAGAAGCCTCGTAGTTCCACCTCTACCGGGACTGCTGTGGTGTCGAAGAGCAGTTCCGCTGTGCCGGTGTAGCCCTCTTCGTCGTCGCTCACGCTTCCTCCGAGGTGATCAGGCGCAGGGGCGGTTCCGGGTGCAACAGGCTGCCGGGTAGTGGTTGGTCGGGGTCGACGGTGATGTCCGCGGAGCGGAGCAGGCCGTCGATGGCGTGCCAGATGATGGTGGCCAGGTATTCGCTGAGGCTCTGCCTGCTCATGGACTGGCGGTCCAGCCACCAGTCGCCCGCGTTCTGCACCATGCCGACCAGGGCGTGCGCCCACGGTTCCGCGCCGCCGGAGTCCATGTCGAAGGCACGCAGGTAGTCGCCGAGGATGCGGGCCAGGGTGGCGGCGATGAGGGCCTTGTCCTCGTGGACGACGTCCTGCTCGACCGGGCGGTCGGTGAACGAGCCGCGGACGACGAAGCGGTAGAGGTTCGGGTTCTCCTCGATGACGCACAGGTACGCGTCGACGATGCCGCGGATCCGGTCGCGGATCGGGCCGTCCTTCTCGATCGCGGGGCCCAGGCGGTCCATGAGCATGTCCGTGCCGCGCCTGCCGACCGCGAGGTACAGGTCGGACTTGTCGGCGAAGTGGCGGTAGAGGACGGGCTTGCTGACGCCCGCCTCGGTGGCGATCTCGTCCATGCCCACGTCGGGGCCGTGCTTGGCCACCGCCCTGATCGTCGCCTCGACGAACTCCGCGCGCCTGGCCTCGCGGTGACCCTTCCACCGTTCGCGGCGCGCGTCCGAACCACCCTTGACAGTACGAGCCATGTGACGCACGCTACCAGAAGTAACCGTTACCTCAAGTAACACTTACTCCCAGCGGAGGACCTGATGACGAGGCCTTTGAAGGTCGCCGATCGCGAGAAGACCGCGGAACGGCTGCTCAACTCCTCGGCAGACAAGTTCTACGACCCCGAGGTGGACATCGACTGGTCCGCGCCACTGGTCGACGGCCTGCGGTACACGCCGGAACACCGCTGCTCCCTCTACGGGACGCCGCTGTGGGACCGGATGAGCGAGGACCAGCGGATCGAGCTGAGCAAGCACGAGGTCGCGAGCATCGCGAGCGTCGGGCTGTGGTTCGAGATCCTGCTGATGCAGATGCTGCTCAAGGAGGTCTACCGGTCGGACCCGACGACCATGCACGTCCAGTACGCGCTGACCGAGATCGCGGACGAGTGCCGCCACTCGACGATGTTCGCGCGCATGGTGGACCGCATCGGCTGCCCGCCGTACGGACCGCCGGTCCACGTGCACCGGCTGGGGCGGCTGCTGCCGACGATCGGGTACGGGCCCGCGCTGTACGGGTCGATCCTGGTGGCCGAGGAGGTGCTGGACCGGTTGCAGCGGGAGACGATGGCCGACGAGTCGGTGCAGCCGCTGGTGCGGATGGTGAACCGGATCCACGTGCTGGAAGAGGCCCGGCACGTGCGGTTCGCGCGGGAGGAGGTGGTGCGCGGGATGGAGTCGGTGTCACGGGCCGAGCTGCCGTACCAGCGGTGGCTGCTGGCGACCGTGGCCATGTTCATCACGCGCAGCATCATCAACCCGAAGGCGTACGCGGCGGTCGGGTTGGACGCCGCGGAGGCGCACCGGGCGGCGCTGGGGAACCCCGCGTGGCAGGAGACGATCCGGTGGTCGGGGGAGCGGATCATGAAGTTCCTGGACGAGGTCGGGCTGGTCGGGAAGCCGGGGATGAAGGCGTGGCGACGCTCGTTCCTGCTGCCGTGAAGGTCGCGGACGGGACGTCGTTGAACGTCGTCGTCAGCGGGCCGCCGTCCGCGGTGACGGTGGTGTTGCTGCACGCGTGGACGTTGGACCTGACGTCGTGGGACCGGGTCGCGGCCGCGTTGCCGGGGCGGGTCGTGCGGTACGACCACCGGGGGCACGGGTTGTCCGGTGGTGGGTCGGTGCGGACCTTCGACCAGCTGGCCGATGACCTGGTGGAGGTGTTGGCCGCGCGGGCGCCCGAGGGGGAACTGGTGCTCGTGGGGCACTCGATGGGCGGGATGACGTTGATGGCGTTGGCCGAGCGGCATCCCGCGGTGTACGAGCGGGTGCGCGGGGTGGTGTTCGTGGCCACGTCGGCGGGGGCGCTGCCCGCGGTGTGGCGGGTGGAGAAGGTGTTCGGGCGGTGGTTGAGCCGTCGGGCCGCGGTGGGGTTCGCGCGGGTGATGCCCGTCGGGCTGCGGGGGTTGCTGTTCGGGAGGCGGGTGGCGTGGGGTGATGTCGTCGCCGCTTCCCGGATGATCTCGCGGTGTGCCGGTGGGGCCTTTGTGGACTTCCGGAACGAGGTCGCGGCGCACGACCGGGTGAAGGCGTTGGGGGAGTTGAGAGGGGTGCCCGCCGTGGTGTTGGCCGGTGGGGCGGACTTGTTGACGCCGGTTCGGCACGCGCGGGTGATCGCCGAGGAGTTGCCGGGGGCGGAGCTGGTGGTTTGTCCGGGGGCCGGGCACATGCTGCCGATGGAGAGGGCTGACGAGGTGGCGCAGAGGATTTCGCGGTTCTTGTGAGACCGCCTGCTGACGCGGGAACGGGTGGGCGGCCTGGTCAGGCCACCCACCCGTTTCCCGTCTGCCGGGTCAGTGCTGGAGGGGGAAGCCGCCGCCGATGCCCCGCCAGGCGAGGTTGGAGATCAGGTTGACCGCTTCTTCCTTGGGGACCTTGCGGTCGTCCGCCAGCCAGGCGCGGGCGGTGACTTGGCTCAGGCCCACGAGACCCGTCGCCAGCAGGCGGGCGCGGTCCTCGTCCAGGCCCGCGTCGGCCGTGATGGTGTCGGTGATGGCGTCGACGCTGTCCGTGGTGGCCCGCTCAACTGCCTTCGCGACCGCGGGCTCGCCGCGGAGGTCCGACTCGAAGACCATGCGGAACGCCTGGCCCTCGCCGTCGACGAAGTCGTAGAAGGCCTCCACCGCCGCGTGGACGCGGAGCTTGTTGTCCGTGCTCGACTCGATCGCGCCGCGGACCCTGGCCACCAGCTCGTCCACATGGGACTCGAGGAGTGCCATGTAGAGCTCCAGCTTGCCGGGGAAGTGCTGGTACAGCACAGGCTTGCTGACGCCCGCGCGCTCGGCGATCTCGTCCATCGCGGCGGCGTGGTAGCCGTTCGTCACGAACACGTCCTGCGCCGCGGCGAGCAGTTGCGCCCGGCGGGCGGTGCGCGGAAGTCGCACTCCGCGTCCGGCCGGGGTGCTGCTCTGGTGCCCAACCGCAGTCTGGGCCGTCTCCGTCATGGTGCCTCCAGCCAGGTCATCGCGGAGCCAACAAGGGGTCTGCCCTGCTGCCCGACGGCAACCTTACTCGCTGGTAGCCCTCTTTCGTGAAGCGCGCTTCCCCCGTTCTGGTCCTCCGCGCGGCTGACCAGGCATCCTGGAGTGATGACCGACATGATGGAGGTGGACAGGACGGCTCTGACCCGCGTGCCGCTGTCCCCCGCGCGACTGCCGCCGCTCGACACGTCCGTGCGCCCCTACCCCGGTGAGGTCGTGGCCGTGGGCAGGCACCGGCTGCACGTCCGGCACACGCCCGGAGACACCGGGACCACCGCCGTGTACGTGCACGGGCTGGGCGGGTCGTCGACGAACTGGACGGACCTGTCCACGCAGCTCGCCGGGTACGCCGACGGGTTCTCGCCGGACCTGCCGGGGTTCGGGCGGTCGGAACCCGCCGAGGGGTACGACTTCAGCATCGTGTCGCACGCCCGGACGATCATCGCGTACCTGGAGGGGCTCGGGCGGGGTGCGGTGCACCTGGCGGGCAACTCGATGGGCGGCGCGGTGTCGCTCGTCGTGGCGGCGGTGCGGCCGGACCTGGTGCGCACGCTGACGCTGGTGTCGCCCGCGATGCCGGACCTGCGGCCGAGCTTCCGGCGGGTGTCCGACCCGCGGCTGCCGTTCACGCTGCTGCCGTTCGTGGGACCCGCTTTCCAACGGCAGCTGGACGCGTTGAGCCCGCGGCAGCGGACCGACCAGCTGATGCGGCTGTGCTTCGCCGAGCCGACGCTCGTTCCGGAGCACCGGATCGTGGAGAGCATGGAGGAAGGCGCCTACATGGGCCGCACGCCGTACGGGAACGCGGCGCTCAACGGGAGCACGCTGTCGCTGTTCCGGATGTGGGTGACCTCCGGCGCGATGTCGATGTGGAAGCTCCTGCCGCTCGTGCAGGCCCCGTCGCTGGTCGTGTGGGGCGCGGAGGACCGGCTCATCAGCGTTCGGCGCGCGCCGCGGACGGCCCGGCTGCTGCCGCGCGGCAGACTGCTCGTGCTGCCGAGGACCGGTCACGTAGCCCAAATGGAGCGACCGGTGTCCGTCGCTCGGGCGATGCTCGGCATGTGGGACGCCGTGGAGAAGCAGACGTGGTGACGGCGTGCCGGCCACCGAACGGGGGATGTGGGACCCTGACCCGGTGAACCGGACGACACAGGGAGGCCGTGGCCCCTCGGGCAGGCGCCACCCGTCCCCTGACGTTCGCCCGTCGGCCCAGCAGCCCTCCGAGGAGCGCTACCGCCGCGGCGCGCGCCGCACCAGCGCGGAGCCGCTCGCCGCCTCGTGGGAACCGGACCCGGCCGAGGCCGAGGAGTACCGGCCGCGCAGGCGCCGCACCGGCGTCGCGGGCCTCGTGTCGAACTACGGCTGGCGCGTCTACGCCGTCCCCGTGCTGCTCGTGCTGACGCTGCTGGTCGTGCTGGACAGCACGGTCCCCTCGTCGTTCCAGATCGGCGCGGCGGGCATCGGCACCGGTGACAGCAGCGGCAGCGGCGCCCAGCCGCAGGCCGACCGCACGTCGGTGAACGCGACCAAGCCCGCCGCCTCCGAGACGCCCCCGCCGCCGCTGGACCTGAACATCCCGACCGCCGTGCTGCCCGACGGGCCCAAGTACTCCGAGAACGGCGCGGGCACGTGGCAGGTCATCCCCGGCACGACCCAGCAGGTCGGCTCGGGGCGGCTGTACAAGTACGCCATCGCCATCGAGGACGGCGTCGAGGGCGGCGACTACGGCGGCGACAAGGACGCGTTCGCCCGCACGATCGACGCGTTCCTGTCGGACAACCGCAGCTGGGTCGGCACCGGCGAGGTCGCGATGCAGCGGGTCGACGGCGACGTGAGCAAGGCCGACTTCGTGATCAGCCTCACGAGCACGAACACCACGCACCAGATCTGCGGCTTCCAGATCCAGTACGAGTCGTCGTGCTGGGACCCGAGCATCAAGCGGGTCGTCATCAACACGGCCCGCTGGCTGCGCGGCGCGAAGGCGTTCAGCAACGACATCTCGTCCTACCGCCAGTACGCCATCAACCACGAGGTCGGCCACGCGCTCGGCCACGGCCACGAGGCGTGCCAGGAGGCCGGGGCGCCTGCCCCGGTGATGATGCAGCAGACGTTCGGCGTCTCGAACGACTACGTCGCGCAGCTCAACGAGGTCGACGCGAGCAACAAGGGCGTCGTGCCCGCCGACGGCAAGACGTGCACGACGAACGCGTTCCCGGTCGCCCCGAAGTAGCAGCGTCCACCGGTTGGGACGACTTCCCACGCGGGAAGACGAACGGGCAGTCTGGTGTTGTCCGATTTACGAGGACATGTTTCGTCGAGGAGGACAGATGGCGCTTCCGCCGCTCGTGGAGCCCGCAGCGGAGCTGACCAAGGAAGAAGTCGCGCGGTACAGCCGGCACCTGATCATCCCGGATGTCGGGGTGGACGGGCAGAAGCGCCTCAAGAACGCGAAGGTGCTGGTCGTCGGCGCGGGTGGCCTTGGCAGTCCCGCTCTGCTCTACCTGGCCGCGGCCGGTGTGGGCACGTTGGGCGTGGTCGACTTCGACACGGTCGACGAGTCCAACTTGCAGCGCCAGGTCATCCACGGTCAGTCCGACGTGGGCAAGCCGAAGGCCGAGTCCGCGCGGGACTCGATCGCCGAGATCAACCCGTTCGTGAAGGTCAACCTGCACCAGGTGCACCTGAACTCGGAGAACGCGCTCGACATCTTCCGCGACTACGACCTGATCCTGGACGGCACGGACAACTTCGCCACCAGGTACCTGGTCAACGACGCCGCGGTGCTGCTGGGCAAGCCCTACGTGTGGGGCTCGATCTTCCGGTTCGAGGGCCAGGTCAGCGTCTTCTGGGACGACGCCCCCGGCGGTCAGGGCCTGAACTACCGCGACCTCTACCCCGAGCCGCCGCCGCCTGGCATGGTGCCGTCGTGCGCCGAGGGCGGCGTGCTGGGCGTGCTGTGCGCGTCCATCGGCTCGATCATGGTGACCGAGGCGATCAAGCTGCTCACCGGCATCGGCGACCCGCTGCTGGGTCGGCTGATGGTGTACGACGCGCTCGACATGACCTACCGGACCATCAAGATCCGGAAGGACCCGGAGAGCCCGAAGATCACCGAGCTCATCGACTACGAGGCGTTCTGCGGCGTCGTGTCGACGGACGCGCAGGAGGCGGCGGCGGGCAACACCATCACGCCGCTGGAGCTCAAGCACAAGCAGGACGCCGGTGACGACTTCCTGCTCGTGGACGTCCGCGAGCCGCACGAGTTCGAGATCGTCCGGATCCCCGGCTCGGTGCTGATCCCGAAGGACCGCATCCTCTCGGGCGAGGCGTTCGCCGAACTGCCGCAGGACAAGCAGATCGTGCTGCACTGCAAGTCCGGCGCTCGGTCCGCCGAGGCGCTGGCCGCGCTGCACAAGGCGGGCTTCCGCGACGCCGTGCACGTCGGCGGCGGTGTCCTCTCCTGGGCCCGCGAGGTCGACCCGAGCCTGCCGACCTACTAGGCATCAGCTCTGACGAAGGCCGCTCCCGCGAGGGGGCGGCCTTTTTCGTGCTTGCGCCTCCCCCTGGGGGAGCGGCGAGGCTGTGGGCGTGCACACGATCGGCGAGCTGGCCCGCAGGACCGGTCTGACGGTGAAGGCGGTCAGGTTCTACGCCGACACCGGCCTCGTCCCGGCGACCGCCCGCAACGCCGCTGGTCACCGCGTGTACGACGACGCCGCGGCCGCCCGCCTCGACCTGGTCAGGACTCTGCGCGACCTGGGACTCGACTTGCCGTCGATCCGCCGTGTGCTGAACCGGGAAACCACCCTGGCCGACACGATCACCGCTCACGCCGATGCGCTGGAAGTCCACATCCGCACGCTGCGAGTGCGGCAGGCGGTGTTGAGGACGGCGGCGAAACGCGGCGCGGGCCCGGAGGAAGTGGATCTGATGAACAAGCTCGCGACGCTCACCGAGGATCAACGACGGCGGTTGATCGTCGAATTCCTCGACAGCGCATTCGACGGTGTCAACGGTGAATTCGACGGCATCGCCCGCACCTTGACACCGGAACTGCCGGACAACCCGACACCCGATCAAGTCGAGGCTTGGGTGGAATTGGCGGAGCTTTCGCGGGACGAGGAATTCCGCGGGCTCGTGCGACGCCTGCTGGAACAGCACGCGTCGGAGCGGGCGGACGTCGTGCGGCCCGACCTGGCCGCCGTGATCGACCGCCACGTGGCGCTGGACGTGGACCCGAGGTCACCGGAGGCTGCACGGGTCGTGGCGGCGGTCGAGGAGGCGACGGGGCTGGACGCCGACCGGCTGGCGGCGTGGCTGGCGGACGCGGGCGACCCGCGCCGGGAGCGCTACGTCCGGCTGCTGGCGGTGATCAACGGCTGGCGGGAGCCGGACAGCCTGGCTCCGACGTTCGATTGGCTGGCCCGCGCGCTGGCGGGCTGAACCGCGTGGCGGCGACCGCAGGAAGGTCGCCGCCACGCGGTTGCGCAGCACCTAGCTGGCGAGAGCCGCCAGGGTCGGGTCGAAGATCGTCGTCGTCCAGACCGTCGGGGCGGAGGTCTTGCCGTTCGCCCAGAGGCTGTTCACGCGGGAGACCTCAGCCGCGTTCGGCACCGCGACGGTGCACGACGTGCCGGGGCCACCACCGGACATCAGCTCCGAGCAGGGCCCGGAGTAGTGGTCCGGCAGACCGAGCACGTGGCCGGTCTCGTGGGCCGCGATGCGGGTGGGGTTGTACTGCCTGGCCTGCGTGTAGTCGATGAAGACGTACCCGCGGCCGTGGCCGTTGGAGCTGGCGTAGGAGCCGCGGGAGTCGTTGCCCTCGTAGTAGGTCAGGGTCGCCGCGGAGGCGTTCTCGACCAGCTTCACGTTGGACACGCGGGCGTTCCAGTTGGCGGCACCCTGGCGGATGACGCTGCGGAACGTGGGGGCGTTGTTCGTGTTGTAGTACACGGTCACCGCCGCCGCCTGGATGGGGGCGGGCTGGGCCGACGCCTGGACGGCGCTGAACGGGGTCAGGACGGCGGCCGCTGTCAGCGCGACGGCCAAGAAAGCTTTCTTGAACACAGGGTGTCTCCTCGCAAACAGGGAAAAACGCAGGGAAGCCGCGAGGCTCGATTCCCAAAATAGGCGGCCCACGAGATCTATCAACCCGTCAAAAGGAGGAATCACGGCGGCAAATCACCAACCGCGTCCGCGCATTGACAGTTGCCAGTACCGGAGACCGGAGAATTCGGACAAGGGCCCGCTTCGGGATACGGTTCCGGCGTGGCACCCAACCTCGCGCGACTCCGGTCGGTGTACGAGCGGATGCTGGACCGGCTCGCGCACTGGACGGTCTACCCGCTGGAGCGGTTCAACGACCGCCTCGACGACCTCGCGCGCGCCCGTGAGGACGGCGGGTTGTCGCCGGTCGCGCTGGTGGCGTGGTGCGCGGTGACCGGGTTCGGGCTGGTCGCGATGGCGGTGCTGTTCACCCGCTAGCGGTGGCACGCCGCTGACGGGCACCGGCCTCCACCACTCCGACGGTGGGGACAGGTAGCGTGCCGGACCGTGACCCCAACTCCGGAGCCGCCTCCGTCGCACGTGCGCGCTGCCTTCGGCGCGCGAGACGCCGAGCCGGAGTTGATCGACGGCGGACCGGTCTGGCGCTGCGGGGACGCGGCGATCCGCCCCGCGGCCAACCCGGCCGAAGCCACCTGGGTGGCGAAGACCCTCGACGCGCTGTCGGTTCCGGACCTGCGGATCGGCCGCCCGCTGCGGTCGACCGACGGCCGGTACGTGGTCGGCGGCTGGGCCGCGACGAAGTACCTGTCCGGGCGGGCCGAGCCGCGCCACGACGAGGTCGTCGCCGTGGCGGAACGCCTGCACCACGCGACCGCCGACCTGCCGAAGCCGCGGTTCCTCGGCTCGCGGACCGACCTGTTCGCGGTCGCGGACCGGTGCGCGTGGGGCGAGGAGAAGCCCGACCTCGACCCGGAGCTGGGCGGCCGGATGTTCGAGGTGCTGTCCGTGTCGCGCAAGCCCGTGTCGGCGAAGCCGCAGGTCGTGCACGGCGACCTGTTCGGCAACGTGCTGTTCTCCGGCTCGCAGCCGCCCGCGATCATCGACTTCACCGCGTACTGGCGGCCGGCCGAGTGGGCCGCGGGCGTGATCGTCGTGGACGCGCTGGCGTGGGGCGGGGCGGACAAGGGCATCGTCGAGCGCTGGGGCCACCTGCCGGACTGGCCGCAGGTGCTGCTGCGCGCGACCCTGTTCCGGCTCGCCGTGCACGCGCTGCACCCCCGGTCGAACCGCCAGTCGCTCGGCGGGCTGGACCGCGCGGTCCACCTGGTGTCCGAGCTGCTCTGACCTCACCGCGCCGCCACCGGCCGGGAGCAGGCATGTTCGCGTCGGCGAAACATCCCGCCTTCCAGCGTTAACGGGACGTTCCTAGCGTCGGCCGGGTGACTGACACCCACTGCCCGTACTGCGCGCTCCAGTGCGCGATGACACTGACGGACGGCGTGGTGTCGCCGCGGGAGTTCCCGACCAACCGCGGCGGCCTGTGCCAGAAGGGCTGGACGTCGGCCGCGCTGCTCACGTCGCCCGCGCGGCTGACGACGCCGTTGATCCGCCGGTGCGGCGTCCTGGAGCCCGCGACCTGGGACGAGGCGCTCGACCACGTGGCGGCGGTGCTCGGCGAGCTGCGGGCCGAGCACGGGCCGGACGCGGTCGGCGTGTTCGGCGGCGGCGGGCTGACGAACGAGAAGGCGTACGCGCTGGGCAAGTTCGCGCGGGTCGCGCTGGCCACCTCGCAGGTCGACTACAACGGCCGGTTCTGCATGTCCAGCGCCGCCGCGGGCGGGATGAGGGCGTTCGGGCTGGACCGCGGGATGCCGTTCCCGGTCGAGGACCTCGGGGCCTCCGACGCGATCCTGCTGGTCGGGTCGAACCCGGCCGAGACCATGCCGCCGTTCGTCCAGCACCTGCGCCGCGCGAACCTGATCGTCGTCGACCCGCGCCGCCCGGCCACCGCCGAGCTGGCCACCCTGCACCTCCAGCCCGCGCCCGGCACGGACCTGGCGCTGGCGCTGGGACTGCTGCACGTCGTCGTCGCGGACGGCCACCTGGACAAGGACTACCTGGCCGAGCGCACGACGGGGTTCGAGGAGGCGTGGCGGATCGCGGCGGGCTGGTGGCCGGAACGGGTCGAGCGCGTCACGGGCGTGTCGGTCGCGGACCAGCGCGCGGCCGTGCACCTGCTGGCCGACGCGGGCAACGCCCACATCCTCACCGGGCGCGGCACCGAGCAGCACGCCAGCGGTTCGGACGCCGTGTCGGCGTGGATCAACCTCGCCTTGGCGCTGGGTCTGCCCGGCACCCGCGGTTCCGGCTACGGCTGCCTGACCGGCCAGGGCAACGGCCAGGGCGGGCGCGAGCACGGCCAGAAGGCCGACCAGCTGCCCGGCTACCGCAAGATCGACGACCCGGTCGCCCGCGCGCACGTCGGCGGCGTGTGGGGGATCGACCCGGACGACCTGCCGGGCCCCGGCCGGTCCGCCTACGAGCTGCTGGACGCGCTGGGCACGCCGACCGGTCCCAAGGCACTGCTGGTGTTCGGCAGCAATGTCGTGGTGTCCGCGCCGCGCTCGGCCCACGTCGCCGACCGCTTGGCGGACCTGGACCTGCTGGTGGTGGCCGACCTCGTGCTGTCCGAGACCGCGGCGCTCGCCGACGTCGTGTTCCCGGTGACGCAGTGGGCCGAGGAGAGCGGCACGATGACGAACCTCGAAGGCCGGATCCTGTTGCGGCAACGGGCCGTCGAGCCGCCGGAGGGCGTGCGCAGCGACCTGGACGTGCTGCGGGGCCTGGCGATCCGGCTCGGGCAGCCCCCGGAGAGGTTCCCGGTCGAGCCGGAGGACGTGTTCACCGAACTGCGCCGGGCCTCCGCGGGTGGCGCGGCGGACTACTCCGGCGTCACGTACGACCGGTTGGCGAGCGGGGAAGCCCTGTACTGGCCGGTGGTCGGCGACGGCAGCTCGCCCCGGATGTTCCTGGACCGGTTCGCCCACCCCGACGGGCTGGCCCGGTTCACCCCGGTCGACCACCGCGGCCCGGCCGAGCCCACGGACGCCGAGTACCCCGTGCAGCTCACGACCGGGCGGGTGCTCCAGCACTACCAGTCCGGCGCGCAGACCCGTGCCGTGCCGGAACTCCTGGCGGCCGTCCCCGAGGTCTACGTCGAGGTGCACCCCGACACGGCCGCCCGCGCGGGACTGGCCGAGGGCTCGCTGGCGGCCGTGGTCTCGCGCCGTGGCCGGATGGAGGCCCGCGTCCGGTGCGTGTCGTCGCTGCGGATCGACCTCGTGTTCCTGCCGTTCCACTTCGCCGGTCGGGGCCGCGCGAACCTGCTGACCAACCCGGCGCTGGACCCGACCAGCCGGATGCCCGAGTTCAAGGTGTGCGCCGTGCGATTGGAGCCAGCGTGAGACGAGTCGTGGTGGTCGGCTACGGCATGGCCGGGGCGAGGTTCGCCGACGAGGTGCTGCGCCGCGATCCGACCGCGGCGTTGACCGTGCTCGGCGAGGAACCGCACCCGGCCTACAACCGGGTGCTGCTGTCGAGCGTGGTCGCCGGGGCGATGACGGCGGACTCCGTGCGGCTGCACGGGCCGGACTGGGCGGCCGAGCACGGCGTGGACCTGCGGCTCGGTGTCGCGGTCACCGCGATCGACCGCGCCAGGCGGGTGGTGCTGACCTCGTCCGGCGAGGTGCCGTACGACGCGCTGGTGCTCGCGACCGGCGCGCGGTCGTGGATCCCGCCCACCGAGGGGCTCCAGGAGCCGGACGGCTCGCTCGCGCCGGGCGTGGTGTCGTTCCGCTCGCTGGAGGACTGCGAGCGGATCATCGAGGCCGCCCGGCCCGGCACGCCCGTCGCGGTGCTGGGCGGGGGACTGCTCGGGCTGGAGGCCGCGCGCGGGTTGGCCGGACGCGGCTGCCTGGTCACCGTCGTGCACCCGGTGGGGCACCTGATGGAACGGCAGCTCGACGCGGGCGCGGGCCGGGTGCTGGCCAGGGCGTTGGGGGAGCTGGGGATCGAGTTCCGGCTGGGCTCGCTGGCGGTGAAGTACCTGGCGGGCGACGGGCTCGCGCTGGACGACGGCAGCCAGGTGCCCGCCGAACTCGTGGTCGTGTCGGCCGGGGTGCGGGCCGCGACCGAGGTCGCCGCGGACGCCGGTCTCCTGTGCGACCGGGGCGTCCTGGTCGACGACGCCTTGCGCACCAACGATCCCCGCGTGCACGCCATCGGCGACTGCGCCCAGCACGTCGGCACGGTCTCCGGGCTGGTGCAGCCCGCGTGGGAGCAGGCAGCCGTGCTCGCCGACCGGCTGACCGGCGTCGCCCCCGCGGCCCGCTACCGCGGCACGACCGTCGTGACCAGGCTGAAGGCCCGCGACATCGACCTCGCCGCGCTCGGCGACGTGCACGTGGACCTGGACTGCCCGGACCACGAGGTCCTGTGCTTCCAGGACCCTGCGCGCGGCCGGTACGCGAAGCTGGTGCTGCGCAACGACTTCGTGACGGGCGCGATCCTCATCGGCGCACCCGACGCGGCGGCGACGATCACCCAGCTGTACGACCGGGGCTTGGCGGCTCCCACGGATCGGCTGGCCTTGTTGCTGGGGCGGGCACTCACCCCGGAAGTGGCGAGCAGCCCGGCGGACCTTCCCGCCAGCGCGGTGATCTGCAAGTGCAACACCGTGAGCAAAGGCCAGTTGGTCACCGCCTATCGAGGCGGAGCCACATCGGTGTCCGCTTTGGCTGACTCGACGAGAGCCACCACGGGGTGCGGAGGCTGCAAGGACGCGGTCTGCGGACTCCTGGAATGGCTCGACCTCACAGCCTGAAATCCCACGAGTGCGGCGGAGTTGCCGTCGTGGACACCTGTCCGAACACCGGGGTAACGGGCCGTTCCTACGGTCTGCGTCAACGCCGTTCCAGGAGGTCAGCGCATGAGCACAGTCGTGGACACCCAGGTCGCCGAACCCGCGTCGCCGCCCCGTGGCGGGCGGTGGATCGACCGGTGGGAGCCGGAGGACCCGGAGTTCTGGGAGCGGTCCGGGAAGCGGATCGCCCGCAAGAACCTGGGGTTCTCGATCCTGGCGGAGAACCTCGGGTTCAGCGTGTGGGTGCTGATGAGCATCGTCGTGGTGAGCCTCGGGTCGGTCGGGTACGCGTTCAGCGTCGGCCAGACGTTCTGGCTGCTCATCGTGCCCAACCTGGTCGGCGCGGCGCTGCGCGTCCCGTACACGTTCGCCGTGCCGCGGTTCGGCGGTCGGCTGTGGACGACGATCAGCGCGGGCCTGCTGCTGATCCCGTGCTCGATGCTGGCGTTCGCGGTCGTCAACGACGGCACGCCGTTCTGGTTCTTCCTGCTCACGGCCGCCGCGATGGGCTTGGGCGGCGGCAACTTCTCGTCGTCGATGGCGAACATCTCGTTCTTCTACCCGGAGGGCAAGAAGGGCCTGGCGCTCGGGCTGAACGCGGCGGGCGGCAACCTCGGCGTCGCCGTGACGCAGCTGATCGTGCCGGTCGTCATCACCATCGGCACGGGCATCAACCTCGTGTACTCGGCGCTGATCTGGATGCCGTTCGTCGTGCTGGCCACGGCGTGCGCGTGGTTCTTCATGGACAGCCTCACCCAGGCCAGGCCGGACGGCGTGTCCTACCGGCGGGCGCTGGCCAACAAGCACACGTGGGTCATGTCGTTCCTCTACATCGGCACGTTCGGCTCGTTCATCGGCTTCTCGTTCGCCTTCCCGTCGCTGATCAAGATCAGCTTCGTGGACTTCAAGTCGTTCGTGTCCCTCGCCTTCCTCGGCGCGCTCATCGGATCGGTGGCCCGGCCGCTGGGCGGCTGGCTGTCGGACCGCTTCGGCGGGGCCCGCATCACGCTCGTCACGTTCGTCGGCCTCGCGCTCGGCACGGTCGGCGTCATGGTCAGCGTGGACACCAAGAGCTTCCCGCTGTTCTTCTGCTCCTTCATGGCCCTGTTCGTGCTGGCGGGCGCGGGCAACGGCTCGACCTACCGGATGATCCCGGCGATCTTCGCCACCCAGGACGCCGACGCGCGCTCGGCCAAGCGGCAGGCCGCCGCGGTCGTCGGCATCGCCGGGGCGATCGGCGCGTTCGGCGGCGTGCTGGTGAACCTGGTCTTCAAGTTCTCCCTGGAGGGCAGCGGCACGCTGACCCCCGCCCTGATCGCGATCCTGGTGTTCTACGGCCTGTGCGTGGCCACCACGTGGTGGTTCTACCTGCGCACCAGGGCCTTCGCGCGGACGCCCAGCCTCGCGCACGCGGGCGTGTGACGCGCACAACGCCCTGACGTGCGGTGTGAGTTCGCGTTAACGCCCGCGCAACACCCGTGCACCTGGCACGACACGGTTCCCGGTGAGCATTGGCCGGGCGGAGGGAGGATTGGTTCACATGACGCGAACGCTCGTCGTGATCGGCCACGGGATGGTCGGACACCGCCTGGTCCAGGCGCTGCGCGACCGGGACGCCACCGGCCAGTGGCGGATCGTCGTGTTCGCCGAGGAGAACCGCCCCGCCTACGACCGCGTGGCGCTGTCGTCCTACGTGGACGGGTGGAACGCCGACGGCCTGGCGCTCGCGCCGCACGACCCGGAGGTCGACCTGCGGCTGGGCGATCCGGTGCGGAGCCTCGACCGCGCGGGCCGGACCGTGACCACCGCGAGCGGGGTCGTGCAGCCCTACGACGTGCTGGTGCTGGCCACGGGCTCGTACCCGTTCGTGCCGCCGGTGCCCGGCCGCGACCTGCCGGGCTGCCACGTCTACCGCACCATCGAGGACCTCGACGACATCCGCGCCACCGTCGCCAAGGCGCACGGCGGCGGGCGGCGCGCGGGCATGGTGCTCGGCGGCGGACTGCTCGGCCTGGAGGCCGCGAACGCGTTGCGCGGCATGGGACTCTCGCCGCACGTCGTGGAACTCGGCCCGCGGCTGATGCCGCTCCAGGTCGACGAGGGCGGGGCCGGGCTGTTGAAGCGGCTGGTGGAGAAGCTCGACCTGACCGTGCACACCGGCACCTCGGCGTCGTCCATCGAACGCGACGGCGACCGGCTGTTCGCGAAGCTGTCCACCGGGCTCGAACTCGACCTGGACGTCGTCGTGTTCTCCGCGGGCATCCGGCCGCGCGACGACCTGGCCCGCGAGTTCGGCCTGGAGGTCGGCGCGCGCGGCGGGATCGTCGTGGACGACACCTGCCGCACCTCCGACGAGAACGTCTACGCCATCGGCGAGTGCGCGTGCGTCGGTGGGATGGTCTACGGGCTCATCGCGCCCGGCAACGCGATGGCGGACGTGGTCGCCGACCGCCTCCTCGGTGGCAGCGCGGTGTTCCCCGGCGCGGACACCTCCACCAAGCTCAAGCTCATGGGCGTCGACGTCGCCAGCTTCGGCGACGCCCACGCGGCCACCGAGGGCGCGCTGGAGGTCGTGGTCAACGACGCCGTGGCGGGCACGTACGCGAAGGTCGTCGTGTCGGACGACGCGAAGACGTTGCTGGGCGGCGTCCTCGTGGGCGACGCGGGCGCGTACCCGCTGCTGCGGCCGCTGGTCGGCCGCGCCATCCCCGGCGACCCGGTGACGCTGATCGCCCCGTCCTCCGGCGGCGTCGAACTGGCGCTGCCCGCGGACGCGCAGGTGTGCTCGTGCCACGCGGTCACCAAGCAGGACATCACCGACGTCATCCACTCCGGCGAGTGCTCGGACGTGCCCTCGCTCAAGGCGTGCACCAAGGCGGGCACCGGCTGCGGGTCGTGCGTGCCGATGCTGAAGAAGCTGCTGGAGGAGTGCGGGGTCGAGCAGTCCCGCGCGCTGTGCGAGCACTTCGACCACTCGCGCGCCGACCTGTTCGAGATCGTCCGCGCCGCGGGCATCACGACGTTCAGCGCCCTCATCGCGAAGCACGGCCGCGGCCGGGGCTGCGACCTCTGCAAGCCCGCCATCGCCTCGATCCTGGCGTCGCTCGACCGCGGCCACGTGCTCGACGGCGAGCAGGCGACGTTGCAGGACACCAACGACCGGTTCCTGGCGAACATCCAGCGCAACGGCACGTACTCCGTCGTCCCGCGCATCCCCGGCGGCGAGATCACCGCCGAGAAGCTGATCGTCATCGGCGAGGTCGCACGGGACTACGGCCTGTACACGAAGATCACCGGAGGCCAGCGGATCGACCTGTTCGGCGCGACCGTGGACCAGCTCCCGGCGATCTGGAAACGCCTGGTGGACGCCGGTTTCGAGTCCGGTCACGCGTACGGGAAGGCGTTGCGGACCATCAAGTCGTGCGTCGGCACGACGTGGTGCCGGTTCGGCGTGCAGGACTCGGTCGGCCTCGCCATCGAGCTGGAGCTGCGCTACCGCGGCCTGCGCGCCCCGCACAAGATCAAGTCCGCGGTGTCCGGCTGCGCCCGCGAGTGCGCCGAGGCCCGCAGCAAGGACTTCGGGATCATCGCCACCGAGAACGGCTGGAACCTCTACGTCGGCGGCAACGGCGGCTTCACGCCCCGGCACGCCGACCTGCTCGCGACCGACGTGGACACCGAGACCCTGGTCCGCTACGTGGACCGGTTCCTGATGTTCTACGTGCGCACCGCCGATCGCTTGCAGCGCACCGCTTCGTGGATCGAGGCCATGGACGGCGGCCTCGACCACCTGCGCTCCGTCGTCGTGGACGACAGCCTGGGCATCTGCGCGGACCTCGAAGCCGCCATGGCCGTGCACGTGGCGAACTACGCCGACGAGTGGCGCGGCGTGCTCGAGGACCCCGAGAAGCTCTCCCGCTTCAGCTCGTTCGTCAACGCGCCCGGCGCCCCCGACCCCACGATCTCCTTCCGGGAGGAACGGGGGCAGCGGGTTCCGGTGGCGCTGGGCATACCGGAGGTGGTGGGCAGATGACCGCGGTGGTCGACCTGACGTGGACGGCGGTGTGCGCGTGGGACGCGCTCCAGGCGGAGGCCGGGGTGGCGGTCCTCTTGCCGGACAGCACGCAGGTGGCGGTGTTCCGCACGTTCGACGACGGCCTGCACGCCGTCGCCAACGTGGACCCGTTCAGCGGCGCGGCGGTGCTGTCGCGCGGCATCGTGGGCGACCGCGGGGGAGTGCCGGTGGTGGCGTCGCCGATCTACAAGCAGTCGTTCGACCTGCGGACGGGCGCCTGCCTGGACGACCCGGCCGTGTCGCTCGCGGTCCACCCCGTCCGGGTGCTCGACGGCGTCGTGCAGGTGGGGTCACCATGATCTCCCTCGACGTCGCCCCGCTGGCCGGCTACACCGTCGGCGTCACCGCGGCGAGGCGCGCCGACGAACTGGCCGCCCTGCTGGAGCGCAAGGGCGCCACGGTGATCCAGGCCCCCGCCATCCGCATCGTGCCGCTCCCGGACGACGCCGAACTGCTCGCCGCGACCCGTCGGCTGGTCACCGAGCCGGTCGACGTCGTGGTCGCCACGACCGGCATCGGCTTCCGCGGCTGGATCGAGGCCGCCGAGGGCTGGGGTCTCGGCGCGCGGCTGCTGGACTGCCTGAGCCGCGCCCGGCTCCTGTCCCGCGGCCCGAAGGCCAAGGGCGCGGTCCGTGCGGCGGGCCTCACCGAGGCGTGGTCCCCGGACTCCGAGAGCAACGCCGAACTGCTCGAACACCTCCTCCGGTCCGGTGTGGACGGACAGCGCATCGCCGTCCAGCTGCACGGGGAACCGTTGCCCTACTTCGTCCGCACGCTGCGCGAGGCCGGGGCCGAGGTCGTGGAGGTGCCCGTCTACCGGTGGACCGGCCCCGCCGATCCCGGTCCGCTGCACCGGTTGCTGGACGCCGTGCTGGCCAGGCAGGTGGACGCGCTGACGTTCACCAGCGCCCCGGCCGCGGCGAGCGTCCTCCAGGTCGCCCGCGACACGGACCGCTTCTCCGCGCTGGTGGACGTGCTGCGCCGGGACGTCCTCGTGCTCGGCGTCGGCTCCATCACCGCGGGCCCGATGGTCGACCTCGGCATCCCCGTCGTGCAGCCCGTGCGCGCCAGGATCGGGGCCATGGCACGGGAACTGACGCTGGCGCTGCCCGAGCGCGCCGTCCGCCTGCGGATCGCCGCCCGCGAGATCGAGATGCGCGGCCAGGCCGTCGTGGTCGACGGCGAACTCCGGCCCGTCGCCCCCGCGCCCATGGCCGTGCTGCGCGCGCTGGTCGGCGCGCGCGGCCGGGTCGTGTCCCGCAAGGACCTCCTGGCCGCGTTGCCCGGCGGCGGCGAGGAGCACGCCGTGGAGACGGCGATCGGCAGGCTCCGCACCGCGCTGGGCGAACCCAGGATGGTGTGCACCGTGGTCAAGCGCGGCTACCGGATGGCCATGGAGCCGTCCGGTGTCGCGGTCTGAGGGAGAGGGGACCGGCGGTGACGTTGGTGTTGGTGGCGCACGGAACCCGTGACCCGCGCGGAGCCGCGGTGGTCGAGGAGATCGCGGCACTGGTGCGGGCCAGGCTCGGCGACGTGCCGGTCGAGGTCGCCTACGCCGACGTGCGGCAACCGGACGTCACGACGGTTCTGGGCCACGTGGACGGTCCCGCGGTCGTGGTGCCCGCGTTCCTCGCGGCCGGCTACCACGTGCGCGTCGACGTGCCCCAGCAGATCGCCGCCGGCGGCCACCCGGACGTCGTGGTGACCGAGCCGATCGGCACGGCCCTGCTGCCCGTGGTCCGCGAACGCCTGCGCGAAGCGGGCTGGCGCCCCGGCGACGCCGTGGTGCTCGCGGCGGCGGGCTCGTCCGACCCGCGCGCACTGGCGGACGTCACGGCCGTCGCCCGCGCGTTGAGCGCCGAGGTCGGCTACATCGCCACCGCGTCCCCGACGGTCTCGGAGACCGTGGCGGCGCTGAGGGCCGAGGGCCGCCGGGTCGCCATCGCCTCCTGGCTGCTGGCCCCCGGCCTGTTCCACCAACGCCTGGCGGACGCGGGCGCCGACGTCGTGGCCGAACCGCTCGGCGCGCACACCCGCGTCGTGGACGCCGTCCTGCTCCGCTACTACGAGGCGCGCTGCTTCCTCCAGGTCGCCTAGGAATAGGTTGACCAGTCAACTGGTTGATCCGACCGCAGCCACACACGGCAGAGGAGGAGTCCGACATGTCCGACGTGTTCGAGCTCGTTCGTCACGGCCGCGAATTCCGCGCGGCGGGCGACCCGAGCAGGGCGGCGCGCTTCCTGGCGGAAGCGGCCGAAGCCGTCCCCACCGACCGTTCCGTCCTGACCGAGCTGGCCTTGGCGCACTTCCAGTCCGCCTCGCTCGGCAACGCCGAGCGCGTCCTGCGCAGCCTGCTCGACCTCGACCCCAGCGACGGCTACGCCCGGCTGCTGCTGGGTCGCACGCTCAGCAGGCAGAGCAGGCACACCGAGGCCCTGCCCGAACTGCGCCTGGCCGCGGCCCTCACCGGCGACCCCGACGTCCACGCCGAGGTCGCACGGGTCGAAGCCCGCGTCTGACCGGATGCCCCCTCCGCGGAGGGGGCATTCCCTTGTCAGAACAGGCTCGGCGGCTCTTCCTCTTCCTTCGCCTTCACCGCGTCCTCCCACCGGTAGGTCCGCAGGCTGACCTTCCCGTCGTCCGCCAACACGCCCTCCTCGGCCAGCCGCTGGAGCTGCTCGTCGGCGATGTGCGGCGCGCAGGTTCCGTTGGCCCGCAACACCCGGTGCCACGGCAGGTCGTGGCCGTCCATGTTCAGCACCTGCCCCACCAGTCGGGGCGACGGCGCGCGCGACAGGTCGGCCACGTCGCCGTAGGTCGCCACCCGACCGCTCGGGATCTTCCGGACAACCTCGCGGATCAACTCGTGCAGCTGCTCGTCCACCCCGCAAGTGTGGCAGTTGGAACTCCGGTGACCGGGCCGGGTCGGGGTCACGTCCCGGCCACCGAAGGGGTCTGGTGGTGGTGAACGGGCTCACACCGCCCGTCACGAACACCAAAATGGCCTAGACCACTCCCACTGTCAAGAAGGTTCCCGAATTACCCTCCGGAATCCCTGGCGCCCGGACCGCTCTGTGGTCTATACCAATAAGAGCCGCCGCCCGTGGCAAACGGAGGTCCCTGACATGTCCCCCCGTTCTCGCAAACTGCTGTCCCTGCTCGCAGCGGCGGGCTCCCTGCTCGCGTTCGCCACCCCCGCCCAGGCGGCGGTCACCGTCACCGTCGCGCCCTACGTCGACATGGGCGCTTGGCCCACCCCGTCCCTGTCGGACATGGCGACCAAGGGCAACCTCAAGAGCTTCACGCTCGGCTTCGTCACCGCGTGGGGCTGCAAGGCGAGCTGGTTCGGCGCCTACGACCCGCGCACCGGCTGGCAGGCCGAGGAGATCGCGAAGATCCGCGCGGCGGGCGGCGACGTCAAGGTCAGCTTCGGCGGCGCGAGCGGCATCGAGCTGGCCCAGAACTGCACCACGGTCACCACCCTCGCGAACGAGTACGACGCCGTCGTCAAGGCCTACAAGCTGAACTACATCGACCTCGACATCGAGGGCGCGGCCGTAGCCGACCCGACATCGGTCACCCGCCGCTCCCAGGCCTTGGCGATCGTCCAACAACGCAACCCAGGCCTGAAAATCTCGCTGACGCTGCCGGTACTCCCGGAGGGCTTGGACGCCAACGGCCTCAACGTCGTCAAGGCGGCGAAGACAGCAGGCGTCAACCTAGACATGGTCAACATCATGGCCATGGACTACTACGCGGGCCCCAAGGACCAAGGCGACCAGGCCATCAAGGCAGCGAAATCAACCCAGGCCCAGATCAAGACCCTCTACGGCCTCACGGACGCCGCAGCCTGGAAGAAGATCGGCGTCACGCCAATGCTCGGAGTCAACGACTCCCGCAACGAAATCTTCTACACCTCGGACGCCACCCAACTCGTCACCTTCGCCAAATCAGTACACCTGGGCATGCTCTCGTTCTGGGAAATGACCCGCGACCGCAACGCCTGCAACGGCAGCCTCGTCAACTGCACCAACGTCCCACAAACCGCCTACCAGTTCTCAAAAATCTTCGCTGGCTACACCGGCTGACCACACCGGCTGACGACACCTGCTGTGTGGCTGCCTGGCCGAACACATGCCTGCTGTGTGACTACCTAGCCGAACACGCGCCTGCTGTATGACTGCCTGCCGGCGCACACCTGCTGTTGAGAGGCCGGCTTTACTTGGGGGATTTGAGCCTTAAAATTTGTCGGGCTGCGGCTTCTCCACCTGCCGTTTTGGCCCGACAAAGGCTCAAATCTAGGGGCCCCAAGTCAAGCCGGCCGTCGCCAAGACCCTTCCAGCAATGCCGTAGCCCGAACCCTTCCACCAAATCCGAGAGCGGAACCCCAACCCCCATCACCCCACGTAAACCCAAAACTACGCTGGGCCACCTGGCGGGTGCTCCCTCGTCTTGTCGGTGCAACGTGGTTCCATCATTCCCGTGGTCGCCAACTCTTCCCCGTTGCTGGTGCGCCGGTCCCCCGAGACCAGCCCCCGCCCTGAGTGGGACGACCCCGCCCGCAAGGTCTTCTCCCACCCCTCCGGCTTCCTCCGCGTCCTGGGAGGCCCAGGCACCGGCAAGACCACCCTCCTAGCCGAAGTAGCAGCCCACAGGGTCCTCCACAACGGCGCGGACCCGGAAAACATCCTCGTCCTCACCGCCAACCGCCAAGCAGCGGTCACCATGCGCGCCAGGATCACCCGCCTCCTCACCGAAGCGAACCCCACCGACACCACCCTCCGCACCGTCCGAGAACCCCTCGTGCGAACCGTCCACTCCTACGCCTTCGCCGTCCTCCGCTCCCAGGCAGTCCTCGCGGGCAACCCCCCACCCCGCCTCCTCTCCGGCCCGGAACAAGACGCCCTCGTGAGAGAACTCCTGGCCGGCGACATCGAAGACGGCGCCCTCAAGTGGCCCGAACGCCTCCGCCCGGCCATCGGCCTCCCCGGCTTCACCGCCGAACTCCGCGACCTCCTCCTCCGCGCCACCGAACGCGGCCTGGGGCCGGAAGACCTCCTCGAACTCGGCTACGCCCAGGGCCGCGACGAGTGGATCGCCGCGGGCCTCTTCGGCAGGCAGTACGAGGAGGTCCTCCTCCTCATGGGCGGCGACTCCTCCCCGAACCTGGCCCCCGCCCTCGACGCCGCCGAACTCGTCGACAGCGCCCTCCTCGCCTTCCACGCCGACCCCGAACTCCTGGAGACCGAACGCCGCCGGGTCCGCTACCTGTTCGTCGACGACGCCCAGCACCTCGACCCCCAGCAGTTCGAGCTCCTCAAGCGGATCGGCGACACGGCCCACGAGTTCCTCCTCGCGGGCGACCCCGACCAGGCCGTCTTCTCGTTCCGCGGCGCGGACCCCGACCTGCTCGCCGACGCCGACCCCGAGGACCGCGCCACGGTCGTCCTGACACGGGGCCACCGCATGACCCCCGAGGTCCGCGCCGCCGTGCACGGCCTGGCCGCCCGCCTCCCCGGCCGGTCCCCGGCCCGTGAGGTCCTGGGCGCGAAGGGCGAGGGCACCGTCCAGGTCCGCCTGCTGGCGTCCGCGGCCCAGGAGGCGAGCTGGGTGGCCGACCAGCTCCGCCGCGCGCACCTGATCGACGAGGTCCCGTGGTCGGAGATGGCCGTGATCGCCCGGTCGGCGACCAGGTCGCTCCCCGTCCTGCAACGCGCCCTGCTCGCGGCGGGCGTCCCGGTGGCCGTGCCCGGCGACGAACTCCCGCTGGCGCAGCAGCCCGCGGTCCGGCCGCTGCTGGCCGTCCTGCGCTGCGCCGCCGCTCCCGGCACCCTCGACGAGGACACCGCCGCGATGCTGCTCTCGTCGGCGCTGGGCGGCGCGGACCCGTTGGCCCTGCGCCGCCTCCGCCGCGGCCTCCGCCGTCTGGAGATGGCGGCGGGCGGCGACCGCCCCAGCGGGGAACTCCTGGTGGAGGTCATCGAGTCCAACGACCGCCTGGCCGCCCTGGAGGACGCCGAGGCGGCCCCGGCCCGGCGGATCGCCGGCCTCATCACCGAGGCCCGCAAGGACATCGCCGCGCACCGCAGCGTCGAGGTGGTCCTCTGGAACCTCTGGCAGAACTGCCACCTCGAGTCCCGCTGGGTGGCGCAGTCGTCCCGCCGGGGCACGCCCGGCATGCAGGCGGACCGCGACCTGGACGCCATCGTCGGCCTCTTCGAGGCGGCAGCGAAGTACGTCGACCGGCTCCCCGGCTCGACCGTGGAGGGATTCGCCGACTACCTGGCGGCCCAGCAGATCGCCGGCGACTCGCTCGCCGCGTCCGCCCCGGTCGGCGAAGCCGTGTCCGTCCTCACCGCGCACAGCTCCGCCGGTCGCGAGTGGACGGTCGTCGCCATCCCCGGCGTGCAGGAGGGGAGCTGGCCGGACCTCCGGCTCCGCGGCTCGATCCTCGGCGTGGAACGGCTGGTCGACCTCGTCGGCGGCATGGACCCGGCGGACAAGGTGTCGGCCGTGGCCCCGCTGCTGGCCGAGGAACGGCGGCTCCTGCTCGTGGCGGCCAGCCGAGCCCGCCGCACCCTCATGGTCAGCGCCGTCCGCGGTGAGGACGAACAACCCTCCCGCTTCCTCGACGAGCTGGACGACCTCACCACCGACGCCGTCGAACGCCCGACCTTCACCCCGGAACGCGGCCTCGTGCTCGCCGAACTCGTCGGCGAACTCCGGCGCGTCCTCTGCGACGACGACACCGAACCCGAGCGCCGCCAACGCGCCGCCGTCCAACTCGCGCGCCTGGCTGAAGCGGGCGTGCCGGGAGCCCACCCGGACTCCTGGTACGGCCTGCCGGAGGTGACCACCGGCGTTCCACTGTGGACGGAGGACCACACCGTCAGCGTGTCCCCGTCCACCATCGAGGTGCTGGCCAAGTGCCCGCTGCGCTGGGTGGTCGAACGCCACGGCGGCCAGGACCCGGCCGAGCTCGCCTCCATCACCGGCACGCTCGTCCACGCCCTCGCGCAGGCGGCGGCCAGCGGCGCGGACGAGAAGGAACTCCGCGTCAAGCTCGACGAGGCCTGGAACGCGGTCGACGCGGGCGCCCCCTGGTTCTCCCGCCGGGAGCGCATCCGGGTCGAGAAGATGCTGGACACCTTCCTCGACTGGCTCACCTCCAGCCGCACGCAGCTCACGCAGGTGGCCGTGGAGGAGGAGATGCTCGTCGACGTCCCCAAGCAGGAAGGCGGGCCCTGGCTGAAGGTCCGGGGCCGGGTGGACCGCCTGGAGACCGACGACGAGGGCCGCCCGGTGGTCGTGGACCTGAAGACCGGCAAGCAGCCCGTCTCCAAGGACGACGCACAGGCCCACCCCCAGCTCGCCGTCTACCAGCTCGCCACCTCCCTCGGCGGCTTCACCCACCTCGGCCTCGGCACCGAGCCCGGCGGCGCGCGGCTGCTCTACGTCGCCAAGGAGGACAAGAAGACCGGGGCCGTCGAACGCTCCCAGGCCCCGCTGGACGAGCAGGGCGTCCTGGTGTGGCTGGAGGCCGTCCAGGACGCGGCGGGCTCCAGCGTCGGGCCGGACTACACGGCCAGGGAGAACGTGGACTGCGACCGCTGCCCGGCCCGGACGGCGTGCCCGGTGCACTCGTCGGGCAGACAGGTGGGACAGTGACGTCCGTGGACGTCGACCTCCGGACCAGGGCATGAGCTTCGCCAGCCCGTTCGAGGTGGCAGCCGCTCTCGGCCTGCCCAAACCCACCCCCGAGCAGGCCGCGGTGGTCGCGGCTCCGGTCGAACCGGCGCTGGTCGTCGCGGGCGCGGGCGCGGGCAAGACGGAGACGATGGCCGCGCGGGTCGTGTGGCTGGTCGCCAACGGCATCGTGACCCCGGACCAGGTCCTGGGCCTGACGTTCACCCGCAAGGCCGCCCGCCAGCTCGCCGAGCGCATCCGCCTCCGGCTCCGCCGCCTGGCGGGCTCCGGGATCCTCGACGAACTCGACCCCAGCGGCGAACGCCGCGCCGCCGTGCTGACCGCCGAACCGGTCGTCCTGACCTACCACGCCTACGCGGGCCGCCTGGTGACCGAGCACGGCCTCCGACTGCCGGTGGAGCCCGGTGTCCGCCTGCTCACCGAGACGTCGTCGTGGCAGCTCGCGCACCGCGTGGTGTCGACGTGGACCGAGGACCTGGACACCGACAAGATCCCCGCGACCATCACCGGTTACCTCCTGGCACTGGCGGGCGAACTCGGCGAGCACCTGGTCAAGCCGGAAGCGCTCAAGGAGCACGCCGAACGCCTGATCGCGCTGATCGAGAACGCCCCGAAGACGGCCCGGCAGAAGGACGGCCTGCCGGAGAAGCTGCGCGACATCATCGCCGCCCAACGCCTGCGGGTGAACCTGCTGCCGCTGCTGGAGGCCTACCAGCAGCGCAAACGGCGGGAAGCGGCGATGGACTTCGCCGACCAGATGAGCCTCGCGGCCCGCCTCGCCAGCGAGCACCCGGAGGTCGCGCAGGGCGAGCGCGAGCGGTACCGGGCCGTGCTGCTGGACGAGTACCAGGACACCGGACACGCCCAGCGCGTGCTGCTGCGGTCGCTGTTCGGCCGGGGCGAGCCGATGCCCGTCACGTCCGTCGGCGACCCCGCCCAGGCGATCTACGGCTGGCGCGGGGCGAGCGCGGCGAACCTGCCCCGGTTCACCACGGACTTCCCGGCGGGCGAGGACAAGCCGGCCACGAAGTACGGGCTGCTGACCAGTTTCCGCAATCCGCCCGAGGTTCTGACCCTGGCCAACGCCGCCTCCGCGCCGCTGCGCGCGGCGGGCCTCGATGTCGACGAGCTGCGGGCCCGCGACGGGGCGGGGCCGGGCGACGTGCGACTCGCGCTGCTCCCGGACGTGCGGCAGGAGCTGGACTGGCTGGCCGACTCCGTCGCGGACCTGTGGGAGGAGCACAAGAACGAGGAGGACACCCCGCCCACGGCCGCCGTGCTGGTGCGGCGGCGGGCGGACATGGGCGCCATCGCGGCGGCGCTGCGGGAGCGCGGCCTGCCGGTCGAGGTCGTCGGCCTGGGCGGTCTGCTGGACGAACCCGAGGTGCGCGACCTGACGAGCGCCCTGCGCGTGCTGGTGAACCCCCTGGCGGGCACGGCCGCCGCCCGGCTGCTGACCGGATCCCGGTGGCGCGTGGCGGCTTTCGACCTCGCCGCCCTGTGGCAGCGCGCCCGTGAACTGGCCGGTGCCCCCAGCCGCCAGTCCGTTGTGGACGATCCGCTGTCGGTCCTCGCGGACGCCCTGCCCGGCGAGCACGCCGAGCAGGCGGGCCTGGCCGACGCCCTGGACGATCCGGGCGACCCGGCCGCGTACTCGCCCGAGGGCTACCGGCGCATCCGCAGGCTGGGCGGCGAACTGGCGATGTTGCGGCGCAGGCTCGACCAGCCGCTGTCGGAACTCGTCGCGGACGTGGAGCGCACGCTGCTGCTGGACATCGAGTCGATGGCCCGCCCCGGCGGCGTCGGCCGCGCGCACCTGGACGCGTTCGCCGACGTGGTCTCGGACTTCGCCGCCGCCAGCCCGTCGGCGACCCTGCCGTCGCTGCTGGACTACCTGTACACGGCCGAGCACGCCGAGGACGGCCTGGAGCCCGGCGAGGTCGAGGTCGCCGAGAACCGCGTGCAGATCTTGACCATGCACTCCGCCAAGGGCCTGGAGTGGCACATCGTCGCCGTCCCGCACATCGTGAAGGACGTCTTCCCCGGCCGCCGCAAGACGTCCTGCTGGCTCAAGGCCGTCGCCGAGCTGCCCGCCGACCTGCGTGGCGACGCGGCCGACCTGCCGAAGCTGCGCGTCCCCGGCGGGGCGAACCGCAAGGAGGTCGAGGACGCCCTCAACCTGCACGCCGAGGAGTTCGAGGAACGGCGGCTGGTCGAGGAGCGCCGACTCCTCTACGTGGCGCTGACCCGGTCCGAGCACAGCCTCCTGGTGTCCGGGCACTGGTGGGGCGAGACCGGCGAGAAGGTCAAGGGCCCGTCGCCGTTCCTGGCCGAGATCCACGAGGTGCTCAAGACCGCGGACCCGTCACCCGGCGACATCGTCACGTGGGCCGACCCGCCCGCCGAGAACGAGTCGAACCCGCTGACCGGCGAGGTGAAGACGGCCGAGTGGCCCGCCGACCCGCTCGGCAAGCGGCGCGTGGCCGTCGCGGCGGGCGCGGAGATGGTGCTGGCCGCGCTGGACCTGCGGGTCGAGTCCGCCCGCCAGGCCCGGTACGAACCACCCGCCGACGACGACGCGCCGCCGCCCGAGGACCCGCCGGACTTCGAGCCGCCCCCGGACGACGAGTACGACCTGCCCGAGCCGCCCGAGTTCGACGACGGCCCGCCGCCCGAGGACGAGCCCGAACCCGAGTTCGACGTCCCCGAGCCCGCCCCGGTCGTGGCCGAGGTCGAGGAGGAGCCGGAACCGGAGCCGGTGGTCGTGGACGAGCTGGACGAGGTCGCGCCGCTCGACGAGGAGGACGACCTCGACCCCGAGGGCTGGTCGCGGGACGTCGACGTGCTGCTCGCCGAACGCGCGGCGGCGGCCAACCGGCGCGAGCGCGTGGTCATGCCCGAGCACCTGTCGGTGAGCCAGCTCGTCGAACTGGCCGCCGACCCGGACCAGCTGGCCCGCAGGCTGCGCAGGCCGCTGCCGTTCCCGCCGAACCCGATGGCCCGCCGCGGCACGGCGTTCCACACGTGGCTGGAGAAGCGGTTCGGCGCGAGCAGGCTCCTGGACATCGACGAGCTGCCCGGCGCCGCCGACGACGGCGCGGCACCGGACACCGAGCTGGAACGCCTCCAGCGCGCGTTCCTGGCCAGCGAGTGGGCCGACCGGATGCCGCACGACGTCGAGGTGCCGTTCGAGGCCGAGGTCGACGGGATGTCGGTGCGCGGCCGGATGGACGCCGTGTTCGCCGACCAGGACGGCGGCTGGACCGTCGTCGACTGGAAGACCGGGGCCGTGCCGGACGCGGACAAGCTGCCCGCCCTGTCGGTCCAGCTGGCCGCCTACCGGCTCGCGTGGGCATCACTGGCGGGCGCGGACGTGGAGAGCGTGCGGGCGGCGTTCCACTACGTGCAGCACGACCACACGCTGCGGCCGACGGACCTGCTGGACGCGGACGGCCTGCGAGCCCTGATCCGGTCCGTGCCGGACGGCTCTAGGACGTGACGCGGGTGGCCGGGACCTCTTTGAGCACCCGGTCGTAGAGGACCTCGAGCAGCCAGCGGCCGAACAGCGACGGGCCGAACTCGGTCGAGCGGTCCTCCGGCGGCACCAGCAACTCGGCGGCGCCCGATTCCTCGACGGCCACCACACCGATGCCGTAGTAGTCGAGTTCGATGAGGGGCCACGACTCGCGCCCCTGCGGGCCCGGCAGGACGACGGCGCACGGCGCGAGCGTCATCAGCGTCCCGCACGACTGGAGGGCGCGGTCGACGGTGGACTCGCCGACGAGGACGCCGACCAGTTCCACGGCCGACACCGGCAGCTGGTCGTGCACGGTCGGCTCGAACCAGGAGCGGAACCACGACGGGTCCGCCTGGGGCGGCCAGCCGTTCGCGGTCCGCCACGCGTGCACGTCGTCGCGCACCCGCACGACAGCCGACACCTGGTGGCCGAGCACGGCCACGTCGGGTACGACGATGCCGCGCCAACCAAGTGCCGTCGCGGCTTGGTGGAGGAGCGGTTGCACTCGGGCATCCTATGGGTCGTTGCGGGGTCAAGGACAGTGGTCAACAGCGCTGGGTGCCTCCCCAGCAGCCGAGTGTGATCAGATCACACCCATAGGCGTTCCGGCGGTGCCGAGTGGCAGCGGTCTCATGCCGCCGAACGGCGTACCCGGAGCGCCCAAACGATCAAGGGAACCTGGAGCGGCAGCCTTCCCCAGGCGATCGCCTTGGCCTTCGGGGCCTTGTCGCGGTAGTCGAGGGCCATCTTCACGTTGGCCGGGAACACCACCGCGAACAGCCCCGCCGCGAGCAGTCCGCCGAGCTTGCGGGTCTTCGGCGCGGCCACCGCGGCCGCCACCGCCAGCTCCGCGACCCCGGACGCGTAAGTCCAGGTCCGGGGCTCGCCGGGCAGCGCGCGGGGCACGATCGCGTCGTACGGCCGCGGCTTGGCGAAGTGCGTCACCCCGGCGGCGCCGAGGAACGCGGCCAGCGCGAGCGCGGACCGCGAACGGGACTGGGTGCCATCCATGCCGCAACACTGTCACGACGCCCGTCCCGCCGCGCGAACGGGGGTTTATTCTTCGCGATCGTGACCGCTGATCCCGTGAATCACGAACCGCCGGAGCGCGCGGCGGTCGCCGCCCTCGCCGGGGAATTCCTCGTTTCGCTCCGGGAGTGGATCGCCATCCCCTCGATCGGCGCGGACCCGGCGCACCACGGCGACGTGGCCCGCTCGGCGCACTGGCTCGCCGACGCCCTGCGCGCGGACGGGTGGCCGGAGGTCGAGGTCTGGGACGAGGGGCCCGCGCTGCCCGCCGTGTACGCGTGCTGGCCCGCGGAGGACCCGGCCGCGCCGACGGTGCTGGTGTACGGGCACCACGACGTGCAGCCGGTCGACCCGCTGGAGGCGTGGGAGCACCCGCCGTTCGCCGGGGTCGTGGTCGGCGAGGAGCTGTTCGGGCGCGGGGCCAGCGACGACAAGGGGCAGGTGGCGATGCACCTGCTCGGCGTGCGCGCCCACCTGGCGGCCACCGGGGCGACGGCGCCCGCCGTGACGCTGAAGTTCTTCGTCGAGGGCGAGGAGGAGTCCGGGTCGCCGCACCTGGCCGACCTGCTCGACCGGCACACCGCGGACCTCGCCTGCGACCTCGTGGTGTTCACCGACACCCCGCTCTACGCCCGTGACGCGCCGACCGTGAACACCGGCCAGCGCGGTGTCCTGGGCGCGGAGGTCGTGTTCACCGGCGGCACGTCCGACGTCCACTCCGGCCGCGTCGGCGGCGGCATCCCGAACCCGGCCACGGCCATCGCCCGCCTGGTGGCCGCCCTGCACGACGACGATGGGCGCGTGCAACTGCCCGGCTTCTACGCCGACGTGGTCGAGCCGACCGCCGTCGAACGCGCGGACTACGCGGCCCTCCCGTTCGACGAGGCCGACTGGCTCGCGGCCACCGCGGGCGGGGCGCAGGCTGTGGCGGGGGAGAAGGGGTGGTCGACGTTGGAGCGGGTCTGGACGCGGCCGACGGCCGAGGTCAACGGGATCAGCGGCGGCTACACCGGGCCGGGGCTCAAGACCATCGTGCCGCGCGACGCGTCGGTGAAGCTGTCGTTCCGACTCGTGCCCGACCAGAAGCCCGCACTCGTGGCATCGGCTCTGCGGGAGTTCGTCGCCGCCCACACCCCCGAGGGCGTCACCGCCGAGGTCCGGCTGCGCAGCGACGGCGTGCCGCCCTACGCGGTCGACGTGACCCACCCCGCGAACGTGGCCCTGCACGACGCCGTCCAGCAGGCCTTCGACCAGCCCGTTCGGTACAGCCGCACGGGCGGCTCCGGACCCGCCGCGGTCCTGCACGACGTCCTCGGCGTGCCCGTCGTCTACCTCGGCGCCACCTTGCCGGATGATCGCATCCACGCTCCGAACGAGCGGGTAGTCCTGCCCCTGCTGCTACGAGGCGCCGAAGCCGCCGCCCGGTTGTGGCGATCACTCCCCGAGAGGCTGTCATGATTCGGCGGCTCAACCCTGCCGACCGGCTCACCGACCGGCCCGACCACTCGCTGGTCGGCGTCATCCGGATGCCGGACGCACCGGAAAGCCCAGCCCGCGCCATCATCAAACGGGTCGTCGGCGCCACCGCCGCCCTGTTCGTGGCCGTGCTGATCGTCTACCTCGACCGCGACGGCTACCGCGACGTGAACGGCGACGGCCTGTCCTTCCTGGACGCCGTCTACTACGCCACGGTCTCGCTCTCCACCACCGGCTACGGCGACATCGCCCCGGCCAGCTCGTCGGCGCGCCTGGTGAACGTCCTGGTCATCACCCCCCTGCGGGTGCTGTTCCTCATCGTCCTGGTCGGCACGACCCTCGAAGTCCTCACCGAGCGCTCTCGGCAGGCTTTTCGCATTCAGAAGTGGAGGACCAAGGTGCGCAACCACGTGGTCGTGGTCGGGTACGGGACCAAGGGCCGCTCCGCGGTCAGCGCGCTGCTCGGCGACGGCGTGTCCCCCAGCCACATCGTGGTCGTCGACACCGTCCAGGAGTCACTCGACTCGGCGTCCTCGATCGGCCTGGTGACCGTGCACGGCTCCGGCACGCGCAACGACGTCCTGCGGGTCGCCGGGGTGCCGAACGCTCGGGCCGTTGTGGTCGCCGCGAACCGCGACGACACGGCCGTGCTCGTGACGTTGACGGCCCGCGAACTGGCCCCGAAGGCCCAGATCGTGGCGTCGGTGCGCGAACGGGAGAACGAGCACCTGCTCCGCCAGTCCGGCGCGGACTCCGTCGTGGTGTCGAGCGAGACCGCGGGCCGCCTGCTCGGCATGGCGACCTCCACGCCGTCGGTCGTGGACATGGTCGAGGACCTGCTCACCCCGGACGCGGGCCTGGCCATCGCCGAACGCGACGTCGAACCGTCCGAGATCGGCGGCTCCCCCCGCCACCTGCCGGACATCGTGCTCGGCGTGGTCCGCAACGGCACCCTCTACCGCGTCGACGCCTCGGCGGCCGACGCCATCGAGGCCGGGGACCGCCTGCTGTACATCAAGAAGGTGACCCCGCCGGACGAGTCGTGAGCGTCAGCGGGCGCTGAGCGGCAGGGACAGCACGAAGGCCGCTCCCGGCTCGCCGGGGTCGGGGGCGGCGCACGTGAGGTCGCCCCCGTGGGCTCGGGCGACGCCGCGGGCGATCGCCAAGCCCAGGCCCGAGCCGCCGTGGCGGCGGTCGCGGGCCTCGTCGAGGCGGGTCAGGCGGTCGAAGATGCGTTCCCGGTCGGAGAACGCGACGCCGGGGCCGTTGTCCTTCACGGTGATCGTCGCGCGGCCCGCGAAGACGCCCACGCGCAGGCGCACCTTGCCCTCCGGGCCGGTGGCCTGGCGGGCGTTGTCGGAGAGGTTGACCAGGACCTGCGCCAGCCGTTGCGGGTCGCCCACCACGGACACCGCGATGCCCTCGGCCTCGATGTCGAGGTCCGGGGCGAGCAGCCCGCTGCGGGACACCTCGGCCTCGGCCAGCGCCAGCAGGTCCACGGATTCGAGCTGCAGCTCCAGGCCCGCGTCGATGCGGGCCAGCGCGAGCAGGTCGTCGACGAGCCGCCCGGCTCGGCGGGACTCGCGCACCAGCAGGAGGTTCATCCGGTCGCGCTCCTCCGCGCCCGCCTCGTCCAAGCCGGTCTGCATCAGCGCCTCGGCGACGGCCTGCACGCCCGCGATCGGGGTGCGCAGCTCGTGCGCGGCGTCCGCGACGAACCGCTTCGTCCGCTCCTCCGACGCCCGCGCGGTCGTCTCCGCGCCCTCCAGCGAGTCGAGCATGTCGTCGAACGCGGCGGCCGTGCGGCCCAGCTCGTTGTTGGTGCGCAACGGGTTCAGCCGCCTGCCGCGGTGGCCGCCGGTGATCGAGCGGGCCAACGTCGTCATCGCGTCCAACGGGGCCAGCGCGCGCTGCACCACGAAGACGAGCGCGCCCGCCGTGACCGCGAGCGCGCCGAGACCGACGGCCAGCAGCAGGTTCCGCAGCCGGATCTGAGCGGCGGACAGGACCGTCGTGTCGCCGAAGAGCTTGATCGTCGACCCGTCCGGCAGAGCGCGCGTCACGGTCTTGAAGCGGTCGCCGTTGTCCGGCTCGCCGCCGAACGTCGTGCCGTCCGGCATCGTCAGCAGCACCTGCACGCCCATGCCGTCGACCTTGCGCACCAACTGGTTCCCGGAGTACTTCTGCGTCTTCGCCAACTGCTGCGCCGTGCGCGCCCGGTCCAGCAGGACGGTCTCGATGTCCCGGCTGGACTGCGCCGCGAACAACGAGTCCACCGTGAACACCAGCGTCACCATGACCGCGAACAGCACGATCATCACCGACAGCGTCACCCGCCGCCGCAGCGAGACCGTCTTCAGCCTGCTCACGGTTCGTCGGCCCGCAGCACGTAACCCAGGCCGCGCACGGTGTGCAGCAGGCGGGGACCGTTCTCCTCCAGCTTCCGCCGCAACGCGCTCACGTGCACCTCGACCAGGTTCGGGTCGTAGTCCTCGTAGCCCCACACGGCCGTGAGGATCTGGGTCTTGCCGACGACGCGCCCGCGCTGCGCCGCGAGGTAGCGGAGCAGCCGCAGTTCCGTCGCCGTCAGCTCGACCGGCTCGGCCCCGCGCAGCACGACACCGGAATCGGCGTCCACCACCAGGTCGCCGATCTGCACGGTCGACGGCGTGCGACCCAGCCTGCGCAGCACCGCGCTCACCCTGGCCACGAGTTCGGCCAGCACGAACGGCTTCACCAGGTAGTCGTCCGCCCCGCGGTCGAGCCCGCGCAACCGGTCCGCCACCCCGTCGCGCGCCGTCAGCATCACCACGCCCGCGCCGCTGGACCGCCGCACCACCTCCAGCAGCGCGAACCCGTCGCGCCCCGGCAGCATCACGTCCAGCACCACCAGGTCCGGCCGGAACCGCGCGAGGTCCGCCTCCAGTTCCCGCCCGTCCGCCCGGACCTGCACCTGGTACCCGGCGTCGCGCAGCGCGGACCCCACGGCGGCGCCGATCGCCTCGGCGTCCTCGATGACCAGCACCCGCGCAGCAGTAGACACCACCACATTCTGCTGCCACGGGACCCCTGCGCGCTCAGGGAACGGTTCGGCTTCAGCTACCGCTCAGTTGATCATCAACTGCCGGGCGGGGTTACCAGGGAACAGCCGGTCTGCGACGATCCTCCGCGTGGCGGTGAGGCGTAGCCCGGTGACCTGGGGGCTGGTCCTGCTGGTCATCGCACTGGTGGGACTTGGCACAGCGGTCGCCGTGTGGTGGCCGCTCTCCGGCGCGGGCGAAAACGCAGGTCAACGCGTTGAGGCCACAGTCGTGAAGCCCGCGTCCTGCGGTGCGAAGGACCTCGACCGGATCGAGGTCACGGTCGACGGCAAGGTCCGCCAGGCGAAGCTCGACGGCTGCGGCCACCGCGAGGGCGAGAAGCTCGACGTCCTGCTCCCGTCGGACACCTCGGGCGACTTCACCGCGCAGACCGCGGGCGCGGTGTCGGACAGCGCCCCGCTGTCGAAGCGCCTGGAAACGCTGATGCTGTGCCTGAGCGGGTTGGCGGGCGGGTTCTACGTGTACCTGGTCAGCAAGCCGGTGCCCCGACTGCGGTCGGCGGTCTGAGCGTCACCGCTCCCACGGCATCGGCGGAACGCTCCCTGCCTCCTCGCGGTGGTGCCGCATCAGCTCGTCCAGCACGCGGACGACGTCGCCGTACCGCCGAGCGCCCCCGCCACCAGGTCAGGCAGGTCGTGTAGAGCATCCGCCGCGCGTAGGCGTCGACGTTGGCGATCTCCTGGTCGCGGCCGCGCCGGGTCCACAGGTCGGCGAGGACGGTCTGGAGCAGGTCCTCGGCCTTGTGCTGGTCGCCCGTCAACAGCCACGCCGCCCGGAGGAGCGACCGCGACCTGGTCGCGATGAACTCCTCCACGCCGGGTCTTGCTTCCGCGTGCACGGCACCTCCGACCCAAGACGACTCGGGCGGACGATCCGGTTGACGCGGTCTAGCCGACTTCGGCGGCGGGGGCGGCGTAGGTGTTGCAGGCGTCGGTGGTGTTGGCGTCGAAACCGCTGAGCGCCCAGTTGCCCTGGTTGATCGGGCTGCCGTGGGCGTTCTTGTCGGGGGCTTCCTCCATCGCGTACTGGAAGTCCTCCTCGGCGCGGTTGGCCAGTTCGCGGCTGATGGAGCCCTTGCCCGCGGCCGCCCCGAGGAACATGCCCGCGAAGCAGTTCGCCTGGAGTTCGATGCGCCGGGACATCTCCAGGCCCGCCGGGGTCTTCTCGCCCGCGTTGACGATCTTCACGTCGGCCGCGCGGAGCATGCCGGACATGGCCTGGACGTGGTGGCCGTACTCGTGGGCGAGGGTGGCGAGGTGGGTGGCCGGCCGGTCGCCGCCGCCGTTCTCGCGCAGCCTGCCGGTCGGCATGTAGATCATCCGGTTGCGGCCGCAGTAGTACGCGACGGCGTCCTCGGAGGCCGGGGCCGCGCCGCACGGGCCGTCGGACAGCTCGGGGGAGGCGTCCAGCGACGGCGGGTCGAACGGCAGGTTCGCGTCCTTGAGCACCGGGCCCCACGCGGCGTCCAGGCACTTCACGCCCGCGGCGTAGTAGGCGGCGAGCTGGTCGTCCGAGGTGCCGAACTTGGGCAGGTCGCAGGTGATCTCGGGCAACGACCGGGGGTTGACCAGCAGCGGGTGGTCCTCCAGCCGCTGCACGGCCCGCGGGCGGACGGGCTCGGTGCTCGCCGAGGACGGGGTCGCGGCGACCGGGGCCGCGACGGCGCGCCCCGCCACCGGCTTCGCGCTGTCGATGCCGCTGATCAGGCCCAACCCGAGCACCGAGCACAGGACCATCGTGAGCACACCGGTCAGCACGGCCGGGTTGTTCTTCTGCTTGGCGGTCGCCTTCGCGGGGGCGGGGACGACCGGCGGCGGTTCGTCCAGCTCACCCAGGTCCAGCACGCCCGCGAACACCACGGTGTCGGCGTCGTCCGGGTCGCGGATCACCGGCGGCAGGACCGGTTCGGCATCGGACTCGGCAGCGGGTTCGGGCTCGGATTCGGACTCGGTTTCGGGCGCGGTGAGGAACTCGGTCGGCTCGGCAGCGCGGAAGATCTCCGGCACCCCGAACGTCGAGACGACGGGGCCAGCCACCGAAGACTCCACAGCCTCGGAAGACTCCGCGACCTTGGCCTCGGCCGCCGGGACGGCGAAGAACTCCATCGCCTCGGCCGTCAGGAACGTCTCGGGCTTCTCCTCAGGCCGCTCCGCCACGGGCGACGCGAAGAACTTGGTCGCCTCGGGATCACCGTCACCGGAGGGCTTGTCGGCTTCGGCGTCGACGGGCGCGAAGAACTCGGTGGCAGCGGGTTCGGCGGAGGGCTCCTGGTCCTCGGCTTTGACCGGCGCGAAGAACTCGGTCACCGCGGGCTCGGGGGAGGTCTTGTCGGCCTCGGTCTCGACCGGTGCGAAGAACTCGGTGGGTTCAGGGGCGGAGGGCGCGGCGTTCTCGGCCGACCGCGGCTCGGGTACGGACTCCTGGTCCTCGGCCTTGACCGGCGCGAAGAACTCGGTCACCGCGGATTCTGGAACCTCGGCGGACGGTTCGTCGGGCTCGACCGGCGCGGAGGACTCGGTACTCGCGGGCTCGGGAGCTTCGGCGGGCACCTCGACCGGTGCGAAGAACTCGGTGGCAGCGGGTTCGGGAGCTTCGGCCGGCGGCTCGTCGGGCTCGGCCGGCACGGGGTCGGGAGCCTCGGCGGACGGCTTGTCGGTCTTGACCGGTGCGAAGAACTCGGTCGCCGCGGGAGTGTCGGAAGAGGACTCGTCGTTCTTGGGCTCGGTCGCCGGAACCAGCTCGGTCGCCCGGGGTTCGGGAGTGGGTTCGGTGTCCGGAACCGGTTCCGCGGTGGGCTCGGCCTTCACCTGGGCCTCGGTTTCCGGCGTCACGACGTCGTCGGTCCCGCCAGTCGACGCCACGGGCTCATCCGTCCCCGACCCAGCCTCCACAGCCACCCCGCCGTCACCCTCGACCAACCTGTCCAGGCCCCCGCCAACCCCACACTCGACCACACCGCGGCCGCCCCCACCCGCCGAAACGCCGTGGACCCGACTAGCCGACGCTCTGCGGGTCCGCCAGCCACGTGTTGCAGGCGCTCGTCTCGTTGTTCGTGAAGCCGTTCATCACCCATTCCGCGTTGCGCTCGGGAGCGCCGTGGTCGCGGTTGGGGTACACGGGGTAGTCGCCCCTGGTGCTCGCGTCGCGCAGCGCCACGTCGATCACGTCCCTCGGGATCGCGCCGTGCGAGAGGGGCGCGAGGCTCATCCCGCCGAAGCAGGTGGCCTGCAACTCCTTGCGCCGGTTCAGCTCGAGGCCCGCCGGGGTGTCCCAGCCGCCCTTGTCGTACTGCGCCTCGCCCGAGGCCCGCAGGATCCCGGACAACCACTGGATGTGGTGACCGTACTCGTGCGCGAGCTGCCCGAGGTACTTGCCGGGGTGGTTCGGGTTGTTCGCGCCCTGCTCACCGGCGTAGTAGTTGGCCGTCCAGTAGATCGTCCCGTCGCAGTACATGGCGGTCCGGTCCGGGCCCATCTGGCCGCACGGGTTGGTGATGGCGGACGTGACGATGACCAGCTCGACCGGCTGGTACGGCAGGTTTGCCTTGGTGAACGACGGCTTCCACATGTTCTCGATGCACGGCAGCGCCGCGCGCAGGAACGTGTCCTGGCCCGCGGGGGAGTAGTCCATGCCCGGCAGGGCGCAGCCGTCGATGTCGAACGCCCCGAGCCCGGCCTTGTGGATCGGGTTGTCGCCGAGCTTGATCACGGCCTTGGGGCCCGCGGGCTTGGAGGAGGTGCCCGACGCGGTCGGGGCCTTGCTCGTGCTGGCGCGCGCGCCCGTCGTCGTCGCGACGGTGGTCGTGGTCGTCGGCTGGGGCGTGTAGCTGTACGTCGAGTAGCCGGAGTAGCCGGCGTCGCTCGCGCGGTTGGGCGTGCCGGTGGCGGCGACCACGCCGATGAGCGCGATCCCGAGGATCGCGACGGCGAACAGGACACCCGCGACCAGCGGGCCGTTGTTCTTCTTAGGAGGGTAGGGCGGGTACTGCGGGTACGGGCTCCAGCCGAGGCCGCCGGGCGGGCCGGGAGGGGTGGGGCCCTGAGGGGCGCCGAGCGGGGCTTGGAACCGCGCGGGCTGCTGGCCCCACGCGCTGGGCGGGGTCGAGGCGATCGGGGGCGGCATGACCGGCCGCGGCGGGGGCATCGGGGGTCTGGCCTGCTGCGGGCCGTGGCGCAGGCCGGGCCACTGCGACTGCGGGGGGCCCTGGCCGGGCGGCGGTTGCCGGGGGTGCAATGGCGCGGGCACCGGAGGCGGCCCTACCGGTCGGGGCGGCGGCCAGCCACCCGGCGGCGGTGGTTGCGTCATTGGTTGAGGTTCCCCCATTATCGCTTCTACCCGAATCAGCACAAGAGCATAGGCGGACTCCGCTATTGTCCGCGGCCGTGTTGAAAAACTGGGGAGTCGCGTTGATCGGCGCGGTCGCGTTGTGCGGTTTCGCGGGTCCGGCGGTCGCCCAACCCTCCAGTGGCCAGGCGCTTCCCGGTGCGTTCGGCACCGATGTGCGGCTGAAGTTGGAACGCGACGGCACGGTCACCGTCACCGAGGTCGTCACCGTGCCGGAAGGCAGGTCCGCCCACCGCGCGGTGCCGCTGCGGATCGCCGTCGGCGACAACCGCGACCGGGTGTTCGAGATCAAGGACGCCTCCGTCGAGGGCTCTGGCTCGGCGTCCGCGAACGCCGAGGAGTTCACCGTCTCGGTGAACTCCGGCACCTCCACTATTCACTACGTGCTGGTGGGCGCGGTCGCTCAAATCGGCGACACTTTGGAGTTGCGCTGGCAGCCCGCCAGCGGGTGGGACACGACCCTCGACTCGGTGTCGATGTCGGTCATCGCGCCGGATGCGCCCAGGTCGGTGACGTGCCTGGCCGGTCCGCCCGGCTCGTCGTCGCCGTGCACGACCGCCGAACTCGGCGACGGCCGCGGGGTGCGCGCGAAGGAGATCGCGCTCGCGCCCGGCGACCGGGTCGACATCGCCGTGGGCCTGCAGGACGGGGCCGCGCCCGCCAACGCCAGGGTCGTCGAGAGCACCGGTCTGGCCGCCGCGTTCGCGCTCACCCCGTCCAGCGCCGTCGCGCTGGTGGCGCTCGTGCTGCTGCTCGCGGGCGGGTTCACCCTGCTGTGGTTCCTGCGCGGCCGGGACGCCCGCGCGCTGGCCGCCGACGTCGGTCAGGTGAACGTCCTGGTCGCCGGCTCCGACGGCGGGGTCGCGTTCGCGTCGCCGGACGGCGTGCTGCCCGGCCAGGTCGGCACGGTCGTGGACGAGCACGTCGACGTGGTGGACGTGACCGCCACGATCATCGACCTCGCCGTCCGCAACTACCTGTGGATCTCCGAGGTCGGCTCGCCCGGCGGGGTGCTGGACTGGACGCTGGTCCGGCGCAACCCGGTCGACGCGTCGCTGTCGGGCTACGAGCGGGCCGTGTTCGAGGCGCTGCTGCCCGACGGCGTGGACTCGGTGCTGGTCTCCGAGCTGCGCAACCGCAAGATCGACCTCGCCGAGGTCCGCGACCGCCTCTACACCGACGTGGTCGACAAGAACTGGTTCACCCGCCGCCCGGACGCCGTCCGCGGCCGGTGGTCGCTCTACGGCGTGGCGCTCGCCGTCGCCGGGGTCGGCCTCACGGTCGGGCTCGCGCTCGGCGGCGGCGCGGCCCTGCTCGGCCTGGTCGTCGTGGTCGCCGGACTCGCCCTCACGTTCGGCGCCCGCTCGATGCCCGCCCGCACCAAGCGCGGCAGCGTCCTGCTGGAGCACGTCCGCGGCCTGCGCGGCTACCTGCACGCGGTCACACCCGGTGACATCCCCGAGGCCGACCGCGAAATGGTCTTCTCCCGCTCCCTGCCCTACGCGGTGGTGCTGGGCGCCACGGACCGGTGGCTCGGCACGTTCGCGCCACTCGCCTCCGGCGCGGGCGGCACGCCGGGGCTGTACTGGTTCGGCGAGTCCGAGGGCAGCGCTGACCTCGGCCGCTTCGCCCGGCACTTCCCGGCGTTCCTGGGCGCCCTCGACGGCGTGCTGGCCCAGGCGGGGCACCTCCGATCACTCCGGGGTCAGAAGCCGTAGGCTGTTTTCATGGCGCTACCCGAACTGCACAGGTTCACGCTTCCCAACGGACTGCGGGTGGTGCTCGCCCCCGATACGAGTGCCCCGGTGGTCGGCGTGAGCGTGCACTACGACGTCGGCTTCCGTTCCGAGCCCGAGGGGCGCACCGGCTTCGCGCACCTGTTCGAGCACTTGATGTTCCAGGGCAGCGAGAGCCTGGAGAAGCTCGCGCACTTCCGGCACGTGCAGTCCTCCGGCGGCACGTTCAACGGATCGACGCACCCCGACTACACCGACTACTACGAGGTGCTGCCGTCGGCGGCACTGGAGCGCGCGCTGTTCCTCGAAGCGGACCGCATGCGCGCCCCGAAGATCACCCAGGAGAACCTCAACAACCAGATCGACGTGGTGAAGGAGGAGATCCGCCTCAACGTGCTGAACCGGCCGTACGGCGGTTTCCCCTGGATCCTGCTGCCGCCGGTGCTGTTCAAGACGTTCCCGAACGCCCACAACGGCTACGGCGACTTCACCGACCTGGAGAACGCCACCGTCGAGGACTGCGCGGCCTTCTTCGACACCTACTACGCGCCCGGTAACGCCGTGCTGACCGTGGCGGGCGACTTCACCGTCGAGGGCGCGACCGCGCTGGTCGAGAAGCACTTCGGCGACGTGCCCGCGCGCACGGTGCCGGAGCGCCCGTCGTTCGCCGAGGACGCGCCCAAGGGCGAGATCCGCTCCGAGCACACCGACCCGCACGCGCCGTTCCCCGCCGTGGCGATCGGCTACCGCGTCCCGAACCCGGTGACCGAGCTGGACGCCTACCTCGCCTACCTGGTGCTGGCGGGCGTGCTGACCGACGGCGACGGCTCCCGCCTCCAGCAGCGGCTGGTGCACCGCGACGCGATCGTCACGGACATCAACGCGGGCTGCGGCCTGTTCGGCCCGCTGGAAGCGCGGGACCCGGACAGCTTCACCATCACCGCGATCCACGCGCCGGACGTGTCCGTGGAGCGGGTCATCGCCGCGCTGGACGAGGAGCTCCAGCTCATCGCCGAGCAGCCCCCGACCGCGGAGGAGCTGGCGAAGGTGACCGCCCGCTGGGCGTCCACCATGCACCGCGAGCACGACCGGCTCACGAACCGCACCCTGGGCCTCGGCTCGGCGGAGCTGCTGTTCGGCCGCGCCGAGCTGATCCACGAGCTGCCCGAGCGCATCGCCGCCGTGACCGTCGACGAGGTCGCCGCCGCCGCCAAGGCGCTGCGCCCCGACTCGCGCGCCGTCCTGATCGTCAACCCTGTCACTGCTGGAGGCACCGAGTGAGCACGCTGAACTTGTCGCTCGACCCTGCAAGCAGGTCTTCGGTTTCGCACCGCAGCGCCGAGGAGATCGGCCGCACGGAGCAGGGGCCCCGCCCGCTTCCGGAGCTGGGCGAGCAGCGCGCGCCCGCCGATCTGTCCACTGTGGACACGACGATCGCCAACGGCCTCCGGGTGGTCGCGGTCCGCCGCGCGTCCGTGCCGATGGTCGAGGTCCGCCTGCGGATCCCGTTCGCCGACCCGGCCACCACCAGCGTCGGCTCGCAGCACTCGGCGTGGGGCGAGGTGCTGGCGAACACGATCCTCACCGGCACCGCGACCCGCAGCCGGATCGCGATCGACACCGAGCTGGCGCTGGTCGGCTCCGAGCTGGACGCGGTCGTCGACCCGGAGCGGCTGAGCATCTCCGGCAGCGTCCTGGCGACCGGCCTGGACACCGTGCTCGACGTGATCCGCGACGTGCTGACCGGCGCGACCTACCCGGCCGACGAGGTGGACCGCGAACGCGACCGGCTCGTGGAGCGGATCGCGCTGGCGCGCTCGCAGCCGAACGTGATCGCCCGCGAGGCCCTCCAGAAGCACCTCTACGGCGACCACCCGTTCGCCAAGGAGATGCCGGAGGCCGACGAGGTCGCGCGGGTCACCCGCGACGAGGTCGCCGCGCTGCACGCCAGGGCGGTGCTGCCCAAGGGGTCCGTGCTCGTGCTGGTCGGCGACATCGACCCGGACGCCATCGTCGGCACGGTCGAGTCCGTGCTGGCCGGGTGGACCGGCGAGGGCACCGCCGTCACGATCAGCCCGCTGCCCGAGGTCACCCCCGGCGACGTGAAGCTCATCCACCGGCCCGGCGCCGTGCAGTCGCAGATCCGCCTGGCCGCCCGCGCGGTCGAGCGGACCGACCCGAAGTACCCGGCGCTCCAGATCGCGAACCTCGTGTACGGCGGCTTCTTCTCGTCGCGCCTCGTGGAGAACATCCGCGAGGACAAGGGCTACACCTACAGCGCCCGCTCGCACCCGGAGTTCACCCCGCACGGCGCGAGCCTGATGATCGACGCGGACACCGCGAGCGACGTCACGGCCGCCGCCCTGCTGGAGACCCGCTACGAGCTGGCCCGCCTGGGTCTCGTGCCGCCGTCGGCGGACGAGGTGGACGTGGCCCGCCGGTACGCCATCGGCTCGCTGCTGACCGCGACCTCGTCTCAGGGCGGCCTCGCGTCGTTCCTGGTGAGCCTGGCCGGTCTGGGTCTCGACCTCGACTGGTTCGTGGCGCACCCGGAGCGGCTGGCGAAGGTCACCGTGGAGGAGGTCGCGGCGGCCGCGCTGGAGTTCTTCGCCCCCACCGCGTTCACCGGCGTCCTCGTCGGCGACGCGGACGAGCTGGCGCCGCAGCTGAAGGCGCTGGGTGGAGTGACCCTGCCGTGACCGGTCCGTTCGAACTGCTCGACCTCCCGGCGCTCTCCCGGTTCACCGTGGACCGGCGGGAGCCGCTGCGGGCGGACGTCGAGCGCCTGACCGCGCTGTGGCCGAAGGCGCGCGTGATCGCCGTCGACAAGCGCGGCCGCACGATGGTGGCGGACAAGGGTTCCCGGATCGTCGACCAGTCCGCTCTGGAGTTCGGCGACACCCCTCCGGCCGACGCCGTGCTGCTCGGCGAGCAGGACGGCGTCGCCTACTGGGGTGTCCCGCTGCCGGACGACCCCGAGGAAACCCAGATCAGCCCGGCCAGGGCCTGGCAGTTCCCGGACCTGACCGACGAACCGCAACTGCTGGACCTGCGGGCCGTGGGCGCGCTCCTGGACGACACCGGGGCGGGCCTGCTGACCTCGGCGGTGGCGGCCTTCGCGTGGCACCGCAACGCGAAGTTCTGCGCCCGCTGCGGCTCACCGACGGAGTCGGTCAAGTCCGGCTGGGCCCGCGTCTGCACGAAGTGCTCCCACGAGGAGTACCCGCGCACCGACGCGGCCGTCATCTGCCTGGTCCACGACGGCGTGGGCGGCAACGGCGAGAACGTCCTGCTGGCCAGGGGAGCGGGCTGGCCGGAAGGCCGCTACTCGGTCCTCGCGGGCTTCGTCGAGGCGGGGGAATCCCTGGAAGCCTGCGTGGCCAGGGAAATCGTCGAAGAGGTCGGCGTGACGGTCACGTCCATCCGCTACCTGGGCAGCCAGCCGTGGCCGTTCCCCAGGTCGCTGATGGTCGGCTTCACCGCCATCGCGGACCCGGCGGAACCACTGGTGCCAGCGGACGGCGAGATCGCCCAGGCCAAGTGGGTCAGCCGCGCCCAGGTCCGCCAAGCACTGGCGGAACCGGGCAGCGTCGAAGACCTCCTGCTGGCACCGGGCGCGTCGATCGCATACCGGATGATCTCCTCCTGGGCGGCGGCGACCTGACCCGCGTCACCGGTGCGGTGGTTTCGACCACCGCACCGGTGCGCCGCCGTCAGTGGCGGTGGCCGTAGGTCTTCGCGCGGCTCATCATGTCGCGCAGGTTCGCGGGCGCGTTGTAGCCGAAGGTCTGCTCGAACGACTGGTAGCCCTCGATCGAGGACGCGGCACTGCGCGGCACCATCTGCTCGGCGAACGCGGTGAACGCCGCCTCGACGTCCCCCGGAGAGCCGACGATCGCCAGCGCGAGCTGGGCCCCGTCGTAGAGCGCCCAGTTGGCCCCATCACCGTCCGGCGGGGTCAGGTGCGCGGCGTCGCCGATCAGCATGACACCGGGAACGCGATCCCAGGTGTGCCCCAACGGCAGCCCCCAGATCGGCCGCGCAACTGGCGTGGTCTCACCCCTGGTCACCAGCTCCAGCAACTCCGGAGCCCACCCCGGCCCGAGCTGCCGGGCAACTTCTCCGAGTGCCTGTTCCCGGTCGGAGAAGTCGACCGTCCGCATCCACTCCAGCGGCTTCTTCAACACGACGTAGGTGTGGATGACGTCGTTGGCCTCGCGGTGCCCGAAGATCCCCCTCCCCGGCTCCATCGCCAGCATCGCACCACTGCCCACCAGAGCAGCGCTGCGCTGGTGGCGCACCTCCACGTCGTGGAGGAACGTCTCCACCCACACGGTCCCCAGGTACTCGGGCGCGGCCCCGTTGAGGTGGTCCCGAACCCGCGACCAGGCCCCGTCAGCGCCGATCAGCACATCGGTGTCGATCGACGTCCCGTCGGCGAAGGTGACCGTGTGCCGGTCGCCGGACGCGATGGACACGGTCTTGTGGCCCCACTTGATCGTGCCGGGCGGCAGCGACTCGACGAGGATCCGCCGCAGCTCCCCGCGCAGGACTTCCGGATTGCCCAACTCCCCGTCGTCAGGGATCTCCCCGACAAGCTCCCCGTCGGATCCGAGGAACCGCATGGCCTCACCCCCCATGTTGACGATCGACCGGAACTCCTCAAGAAGCCCGCACTCCCGCAGGGCGACCTGCCCGTTGAAGTCGTGGATGTCGAGCTGCCCACCCTGAGCACGCCCGGTGGGCGAGGCCTCCGCCTCGTAGACGGTCGAGGCGACGCCGTGGACGTGCAGCACACGAGCGAGGACCAGCCCCGCCAGCCCGGCCCCGATGATGGTGATCGATCCGTTCACTGCCCTGGCTCCTCGCGTTCGGTGATGGCTCTCCCATCATCATGTCGCAAAGTTATTTTGCTGCAAAACTATGATGCATCACATACGATCCACTGGACGAAGATGGGGGTTGGCCATGCCGCAAGCCGAGCCGAACGGGCCGAACGAGGACTACGAGCACGTGCTGCACAGCCTCACGGCCTTCAGCGCCACGCGGAAGGAACTGGCACGGGTCTTCGCCAAGAGCGTGCGCATCCACACCACGGACGCCGACGCGGTAGTGCTGATCATCGAGGCCGAAGACCGAGGCAAACCCCTGACCCCAGCCCGCCTGGCCGAACGCGTAGGCCTCTCCCCAGGCGCAACCTCGATCCTGCTAGGACGCCTGGAGCAAGCAGGCCACATCGAACGCACCAGGGAAGAAACCGACAGAAGAATCGTGACCCTGCGCTCGACAGCAACAATCAACGCCAAAGCAGACGCCTTCTTCGAACCACTGCAACAACAACTGGATCAGGCACTAGGAGAATTCACCAAAGAACAACTAGCCCTAGTAGCCCGCGCAGCAGACAACCTCCGCACCACCATGGAGACCTACCTCCGCGACTGCGACACCACGACATAGAACCGCAAGAACACCCCGCACCCCGATTGCCTACCTGCTCGAGCCTCGAGTCAGTAGACCCGATTGCCCACCTGCTCGAACCTCAAGTCAGTAGACCCGATTGCCCACCTGCTCGAACCTCAAGTCAGTAGACCTGATTGCCTACCTGCTGGGGTTGGCTGGTTGGTTCGTGTCCGATTTTATTTGGGGGATTTGCCCCTTAAAATTGGAGATCGGGCAGGGCTTTGGGGCACTGCCTTTTGGCCCGATCAAGGGGCAAATCTAGGGGCCCCAAATCAAATCGGACACAGCACGCTGGAAGTCGAAGCCGCCAACCAGCCCAGCTGGAAGCAGCAGTCACCGGGTGACCCAGCCGAAAATCGAAGCCGCTCGACGGCCAAGCCGCAGCCGCAGCCGCAGCCGCAGCCCAGTTCAGCCCTCCCGCAGCAACTCCTCCCAAGGCATCCCCGCCACCACATCGGCATACCGCGTCCACGTGATCTCCGGCAACGCGGGAACCACCACGTCCAACCCCACCTCGCTGAAGTACCGGAACATCAACGCCAAGTCCATCGAATGCCGCTCCACCACCTCCAACGAGGGCCGGTGATGTCGAATAGGCGACCCGATGGCCTCCGTCAACACCGCCGCCATAGCCGCAGGCGTGGTCACCTCTCCCGCCAAGTCCAACCGCACCCGGTCAAACCGCGCAGGCTGCTCCAACGCTAAAACAGCAACCGCCGCGATATCAGCCACAGCCACCAGGGGCAACGGAGCATCCGACGGCATCGGCAACCCGAGCACCCCCCGCCGCAACCCGCTCAACGACCACTCACCGAACTTGTCATCCACGAACGCGGCGGGCCCCAACACCGTCCACCGCACAGACCCAGCCGCCAAGTGCTCCTCAATCCGCTGCTTGCTGTCGAAGTGCGGCACACCCGTACTCCGATCCGCGTTGGCGGCCGACGTGAACACGATGTGATCCACACCCACCGCAGCATCGACCAACGCGATCCCCTGGCGCGTCTCTGTAGCCGGATCAGTACCGAACGGCGTGGTCACCGCGAACACAGACCCAACACCGACCAACGCGGCCGACAACGACACCGGAGCGTCGAAATCCCCTCCAACCACCTCCGCCCCCGCCGCCCGCAGACGACCAGCGGCATCACCGTCCGGGTCCCGCGTAAGAGCACGCACAGCGTGCCCGCGAGCAAGCAGCAGACGAGCGACAGCGCCACCTTGAGCGCCGGTAGCGCCGGTAACCAATGTTGTCATGCGAAAAGATTGACACTGAAAACGTCCCAGCGTCAAACGAATTGCTAGGATGACCACCATGACCGAGCCGAGCGACGCCCTGCTGGCCTGGCTGTACGTCCACCAGGGCGTGGAGGCGTCCCAGGCGGCGATGAGCGACCGCATGGAAGCCGTAGCGGGCTGCTCCCTCCTCGAGCACTCGGCCCTCTACCGACTGAAGATGAACGGCGGCAGGCTCCGCATGCTGGACCTGTCCGACCTGCTCTCGGTGAGCCCGAGCGGCGTGACGCGCCTGGTCGAACGCCTGGTGAAACGTGGCTGGGTAGCCCGCGAACAGCCGCCGGACAACCGCAGGCTGGTCTACGCCGTCCTGACCGAGCAGGGCAGGCGGATGGTCGAGGACGTCACGGCCGCCGCCTACCGCGACACCGTGGCCGCCGCGTTCTCCGACCACCTGGACGACCGCGACATCGCCGACCTCAAGCGCGTGGGCCGCAAACTCCTCGAAGCCCACGGCCGCTGGGACGCCCAGCGCTTCGCGACGGACTGACCTTCCACGGCGGACCGGGAAATGGAGAAGGGGGCAGGAGGTCCGCCAACCCCCTGCCCCCTTCAGCCCTGGCGTGCTACGCCGTCACGGTCCACTTCTGGTTGGCCGCACCCGTGCAGGCCCAGATCTGGGCCAGGGTGCCGTTCGCCGAGGAGTTGCCGGTCGCGTCCAAGCACTTGTTCGTGGCCGGGTTCACGATGTCGCGCGACGACGTGACGTTCCACTTCTGGTTGTTGCCGCCCGCGCAGTCCCAGATCTGGAGCTTGGCGCCGTCGGCGACGCTGTTGTCCTTGATGTCCAGGCACTTGCCGAGCACGCGGATCGTGCCGTCCGTGCCCACGGTCCACTTCTGCGCGGTGCTGCCGTTGCAGTCGTAGAGCTGCACCGCGGTGCCGTTGGTGCTGCTCGCGCCCGCGACGTCGAGGCACTTGCCGCCCAGGCCGGTGATCGTGCCGCCGGTGGCGGGCGGGGTGCCGCCCTGCGTGCCGTTCCAGGTGAACGTGGCGGTCGTGCGGGCGGGCAGGCTGTAGTTGAACGACGAGTTGCCCCAGTTCACCTTGACGTTCTGGGTGCTGCCGGTCGTGTTGTACGCGATGAGGGCCTTCGAGCCGTCGGTGTTGCGCCACGCGACGTTCTTGACCGACCCGTTGTCGTTGGACTCGATGCGCTGCGCGCCCGGCTTCACGAACTTGGTCAGGTGGCCCATCGTGTAGTACTCGACGTTGTAGGTGACCTGGCCGCGCTTGCCGTCGTTGTTGTGCACGGTGATGAAGCCGGTGCAGGTGCCGCAGCCGCCGTTGTGCGGGTTCATCTGCTCGTCGAGCGCGAGGCTCCACTTGACGACCGAGCTGCCCCAGTTGCGGGTGTAGTCGATGATGTTGAACATGTCCTCGCGGTGCTGGTCGCCGATCCAGGTGCCGCCGGAGTGCTCGGTGTCGAACGCCTTGACGTTCGGGAACTCGTTGTGCGCGGTGGTCTGCGCGGAGACGTCACCGACGTAGCCGTGCCACGCGATCCCGCCGAACAGCGGGTCGTTCACGATCGCCGGGTCCTGGAGCTGCGGCTTGACCCACGTGTTGTAGCCGTCCCAGTTCCAGTCGTAGATCAGCACCTTGGTGTTGATCCCGGCCGCCCGGAACGCGGGGTAGATGCCGTTCTTGGTGAAGTTGATCAGGCCCGCGGTGTTCCACTGCATCGACGGGTAGCCGGGGCAGCAGCCGGGCTCGTTCTGCGGGGTCACGTAGTCGATCGGGATGCCGCGCGACTGGTAGGCCTGCACGTACTTGGCGAAGTACTGGCCGTAGGTGCCGTAGTACTCGGCCTTCAGCCAGCCCTGCCGCATGGAGTTGTTGTCCTTCATCCACGCGGGCGCGCTCCACGGGGACGCCATCACGCGCAGCGCCGGGTTCAGCTCCTTGGCGCGCTTGGTCAGCGGCAGCACGTCGGCGAGGTCGTGGTCGATCTTGAAGTCGTTGACGTCGCAGCACGTGTCGTCGTAGGAGTAGTCGAACCGCGCGAGGTCCGTCGACGCCATCGGGTTGCGGGTCATCGACAGGCCGATGCCGTTGACCGGGTCGAACAGCTTCTTCATCGTGTCTTCGCGAGTGGCCGCGCTGAGGTAGCCGCTGCTGTTCATCAGCCACGCGGCGCTGTCGGTGAACGACGCGCCACCGCCCTCGAACGTCTGGTAGCGGGTGTTCTCGTTGACCGTGATGGTCTGGCCGCCGGTGCCCGTGCCCGCCGCGAAGGTGACGGGGGTCTGCGGCTGGAGGCCCCTGGTCACCTGCGTCCCGCGGTCGGCGCTGGTGGTGGTCGTCAGCCACACGTTGACCTGTTCGCCCGCGGCCTGCGCGGGCGCGTTCGGCACGGCGACCACGGCTGCCGCCAGCAGCGTGGCGCCGAGCGCGGAGAGCAGGGACCTTCGAGGCTTCGGCATGGCAGGGTTCCTCGTTCCGTACTGGACAGCTGAGCAGGGCAGCTGGGGCGTGGTGGCGACCTTGCGTTACCGGGTTCAGGGATCGGCTGGCATAGTCGGGGTGTCCGGCATCACGCCTTATTTCAAGATGTGATTTAACCCATGGGACCTCAGGGCGTCAAGGCTTGGCAAAGGGGAGTGCAGTGCAGCGGAGCAAGCGGACGATGCGCGACTTGAGGACGAGCAACCGCGCCCGCGTGTTGCGCAGGCTGTACTTCGACGGCCAGTTCAGCCGCCACGAGCTCGCGGGCGCGACCGGGCTGAGCCAGGCGTCGGTCAGCAACGTCGTCGGCGAGCTTGTCGAGGACCAGGTCGTCGTCGAGGCGGGCCTGGTCGGCTCGGACGGCGGCAGGCCCCGCGTGCTGCTCCGCGTCAACCCCGACCACGCGTGCGTGGTGGGCGTCGACGTCGGCGAGACGCACGTGCTGGTCGAGGTCTTCGACCTCACCCTGCGCCGGCTCGCGATGAGCACGTTCCAGATGGACACGATCGCCAACCGCGGCGAGGCCGTGGTCGAGCGGGTCCTGGCGGGGCTCGGCCAGTGCATCGAGGACAGCGGCGTGGACCCCGGCCGCATCCTCGGCGTGGGAGTCGGCGTTCCCGGTCTCGTCGAGCGCGGGTCGGAGCTGCTGGTCCACGCCCAGACCGTCGGGTGGAACGGCGTGCCCCTGGAGCGGATGCTGCGCGCCGGGACGGACCTGCCGCTGTTCATCGACAACGGCGCGAACACGCTGGGGCAGGCGGAGATGTGGTTCGGCGCGGGCCGGGGCGCGCGCAACGCGGTGATCGCCCTCATCGGCTCCGGCGTGGGCGCGAGCGTCATCGCCGACGGCGTGCCGTACCGCGGCGCTTCGGGCGGCGCGGGCGAGTGGGGCCACACGACGCTGTCGTTGGACGGCAGGCCGTGCCGCTGCGGCGCGAACGGCTGCCTGGAGGCGTACATCGGGGCGAAAGGCGTGCTGAGCAGGCACCGCGAGGCCGCCGGGTTGCCGCAGGAGATCGAGGACGAGGAAGTGGCGCTGCGCGACCTGCTGGCGGAGGACTCGCAGGCGGCGCGGGAGGTGCTGAACGAGACCGCCCGCTACGCCGGGGCGGGCATCGGCAACCTGATCAACATCTTCAACCCCGAGCGGGTGATAGTGGGCGGCTGGGCGGGCCTGCTGCTGGGCGAGCGGCTGCTGCCCGCCATCCGCGAGGTGGCCGCGAAGCACTCCCTGCACCACCCGTACCAGCAGGCGAAGATCAAGCTGTGCGAGCTGGGCACCGAGTCGGTCGCGATGGGTGCCGCGACGCTGCCCGTGGCGGAGTTCCTGGGCGCGGGCGGCGTGCGGTCATCCGCCCTGATGAGGCCCACCGGCTAGCGCCAGCGCGCGTTCGGCGACCTTCCGCACGACCGGATCGGCCTCGGGCCACGCCCGGCCGGCGAGAACGGCCGTCAGCACCTCGTCCGCGCGTGCCACGACCCCGTCGAACTCCTCGGCGGGGATCCCGTCGTACCGGCGGACCTGGGCGAGCCACTGGGAACGCCACGACATCTGGCCGGGCGGCACCAGCACGGGCCGCCCGTGCACCACCCGCAGCACCTCCGGCAACGACGTGCCGTCGACCCGGAGGTGCTCGTCCAACCGCACCACCGACAGCTGCCGCCGGGCCGGGGCGGCGACGTCCTTGTGCAGCACGGCGCTCAAGCCGCGGGCCATGTCCTCGTCGACGACCTGGAGGCTGAACGCGGAGCGCCCGCCTTCCAGCGTCTCCAGCGCCACGCGCCACAGCTCGGCCAGTCCGGGGAGGTCGTAGCGCTCGCGGAGGTCGTCGTCCAGCACCCGCCAACCCTAACGCCGCTGCCCGCTCGGGCACCGTCCGGTCTACCGCCTGGTTGAGCGATCAACGAATTGGTCGGACCAGACCGCCATATCACCCCGGTCTGCTCCCGACAAACGGCGGAGGTTCATCCGGGAAGCAGGAGAAGGTGGGTTCGGGCAGCCTTTGTTGATCATTATTGACCCGCCAGGATCAGCCGTGGTCAAGTCGTGCCCGAAGGTTATGCAGAGATTAAGGGTCCGGTGTTCGTGCTGGTGCCCGTCCCGACAGCGGGGAGGTCCCCAATGCGCTGGTGGCTTGTTCCCGCTTCTGCGACAGGACATTCACATGTGTGACCTGCTCGACGGCCCGAGACGCCCGGAACGATTCCGTTCGCGGAATACCGTGCCCTCCGCGAATGCGTCAGCCGTGAAACACGGCGGCTACCACTACGGCGCCACCAGGCCCAACACCGCCCCGGCCCAGGTCGTCTGGGTCCAGGCCACCCCTGGCCCCCTGCACGACCGCCGCCTCTGACCCACCCACCTGCCGGGCCTTTCTGACCCGACTCGTGACCGCTTGACCGATCACGAGGCTGCGCGGTCCTTCGACGTCCACGCCGAACCACCGGCCTGGTTCGCGGTGATCACGAACCAGGCCCGTCGTCACTACGGATCCACTCGGTCCAATGCCGCGCCGTCCCAGGTGGTCTGGGTGCAGGCCACGCCGCGGCCGTTGCGGGGGCGGAGGACGTCGTAGATGTGCATCCTCGGGATCTTGTCGGAGACGCCCCAGCCGCTCGGCCAGGTGATCACCCAGTCCATGTCGAGGTCCACCAGCAGCCCCAGCATGCGGGCGATGGTGGGGTCGTCGAGGCGTTCGAACGCCTCGTCCAGCAGGACAAGGCGGAGCGGGTCGAACGAGTCCGCGCCGCTGCTCACCGCGTCGTAGAACGACGCCGCCGCGGCGAACAGGGTCACGTACGAGATCAGGCGGGTCTCGCCGGACGACAGCTGCTTCAACCGCCGTTCCCGCGGTCCGCCGTCCGGGCCGGTGTCGCCGACGGTCACGCTGAACTGGTGCCACGTGCGGTAGTCCAGCGCCCGTGACAGGACCTCGGCGTAGTTGCCCGAGTCGGCGTCGCGTTCGGTCTCGATCCGCTCGGTGAACACGCGCCGCAGCGCCTCGTCCTGTTCGGGCGTGCGGTTGGCGAACGGTTCCCGCACCAGCGCGAGCGAGGTCCGCGTCTCCTCGTCCAGCGCGGACGACGGCTTCCACGACAGCTTCACGTGCACGCCCTGGCTGGACCGCGCCTTGCCCAGCACGTCGTTCATCCGCTTGCACAGGTCCTCGGCGACGGCCACCTGCCCGCGCAGCCACTCGGCCAGGTCGCGGATCAGGTAGTCGGCGAACACGCCCTGGTACTGCTCGTTGAGGAACCCGCGCTGGTCGGCCAGCTTCGCCGTCACCTGCCGGGCCGCCACGGCCACCGGCCGCGTGCCCTCCTCGCCGGTCACGGTCACCGTCAGCAGTCCCGCGTGCTGTTCGGCGGCGATGTCGTGGCTGCCCGCCAGCGAGGTCTGCAACGCCTGCAGCTTCGTGATCACCGTGGCCTCGCCCGCGCCCCGCCGGTCGCCCGCCGCGGTGATGGCCTCCCGGATCGCGTCCAGGTCGCCGTCCACGTCCGGCAGCGCGGCGACCAGGATGCCGGGGGCCGCCACGGTCGCCTTGAACTGCTCGGCGACTCGCGTCCGCTCGCCCGACGCGTCCTCCAGGGACGAGCGCGCGCCCTCCAGCTGTGCTTCGAGCTTCGCGGCCTGCTCACGGGCCGACGCGACCTCCTCGCGCTTGGACTTGAGGTCCTCGCGGTACTTCCGCCGCGCCGACTCCAGCGAGCCGAGCTGGTCCGCGATCTCGCGCGCCTCGCCGCCGATGGCCTCGGTCAGCTCCGCCAACGTCGTGGCCTGCGTCGTGTAGTCGACGCAGCGGGCCTCGGCGTCCGCTTCCGCCGCGGCCCGGTCCTCGCCCGCCGCGTGGTAGCGGCGGGTGGCGTCGGTCAGGTCCGTCACGGCGCCCTGGCACCCCCGCCGCAGCAGGTCGCCGAGCCGGTCGGCGGTCCGCTGCGCGTCGCCCGCGGCCTGCTGCGACTGCCGCAGCCCCTCGGTCTCCGCGGGCAGCCCCGCCTCACCGGCCTGCCGCACCAGCTCACCGCGCGCGGCCTCGCCGCGGGCTTGGGCCTCCTCCAACGACGCCCGCAGCTCGCGCGCCTTGCCCTCGGCGCGGTCGGCCGACTCGCGGGCCGCCTGCTCACGGCTGTGCTTGGCGATCAGGTCGCCGTCGGACGGGAACCCGTCCAGGTGCGCCTCCCACCGCGTCACGTGGTCGCGCGCGCCCGCCAGTTCGTCCTCCGCCGACCCGAGCTCACCGCGCAGCGACCCCAGCTCGTCCTCCAGCACCTCGATCCGCCGCCGCCGCGCGGACTCCCGCGCCCCCGCGCCGATGAACTCCGCGGCGGGCTTGCGCCACGCGCCGCCGAGCACCCCGGCCCGCCAGCGGCCGTCGGTCGACAGCGCCAGCCCGACGCCGTCGTCCAGCGACACCGCCGCGAGCAGTCCCGCGACCACCTCGGCCGACACCACCGACCCCGGTTCCACGGCCGGGACCAGCACCGACGCCAGCGACGGCCCGGTCACGGCCTCCCGCGGCGTCGCGGTCACGTCGTCGGCCACCGACCCGTCGCCCGTCACCCACGCGTCCAGCAGCCCACTGGCCTGCAACGCCGACTCGAGCCCCGCCCGCCCCGACTCGTCCACAGTGGCCTGGAAGTCGACCAGCCGGTAGAACGGCGTCCCCGTCCGGGGATCACGCGACGCGGACACGTACCGGCCGGGCTCGGGCACCCGTTCCTTGCCCGACCGCAGGCCGGCCAACTCGGCGTCGAGCTGGTTGATCCGCCCGCGCAACTCCTTCTGCCGCACCACGAACGCCTGCGCCGCGTCCCGCGCCGACCGGACCAGGGGAGCGGTCCACTCGCGCGCCGCGGCCGTCACGGTCCGCGCCACCTCCGGGTCCACGGCCTCGGGCAGCTCGAACGACTGGTTCGGCAGCCCGTCCGCCAACGGCCCCGCGCCGCACCAGCGCTCGACCTCGTCGAGCCACGTCCGCGCGACGACCGCGAGTTCCTGGCTCTCCTGGTGGCGCAGCGCGGAGGCCTCGGTCGCGCTGTGCTGCGCGTCCTTCGCCTTCTGCCGCAACGCTTCCACCTGCTGCTGCTCGCGGTCCAGCTCCCCGGCCCGCTGGTGCAGCGCGAGCGCCAGCGCGCCGCGCTGCCGGGCCGTGGACGCGATCTGCGCCGTCGCCGTCGCGGCCGTCTCCAACCCCGTCAGCACGGTGTCCGTCGCCGCCGTCGGCGGCACCCGCCGCTCGGTCGGCAGCGGGTCCGCCTCCGGGTCGGGCTTCGCCCGCACCAGGTGCGTCGTCACGGACGCCTCGGCGTGCGGCACGCGCGGCACGGCCGGTGCCAGCGACGAGTCCAGCCCGGCCGCGCGCAACTGCTGGCGCAGCGGCTCGGTCAGCTCATCGGCCGACCCCAGCTCCTCGTGCAGCCTGCGCATCGACCGCAGCACGGCGTCGACCGCGCCGTCCTCCTGCTGCCGCTGCTTGTTCGCCATCTCCAGCGCGGCGATGGCCGACGACCGCTTCTCCGCCACCAGCTTCTCGCGGGTCTGGAGGTCCTGGAGGTCGCGGAACGCGGGCAGCTCCTTCAGCGCCGCGATCGTCTCCTCGGCCTGCCCCTCGCCGGTCTCCAACGCCGTCTGCGCGGACTCCGCCTCGGCCCGCGCCGTGCGCGTGCGCTCCAGGTTGCCGTCCAGCCGCGCGCACTCGCGCTCCAGCTTGCGCACCGCGTCCTCGGCTCCGCGCAGGCGTTCCGCCGACGACCGCAGCCCGCCGAACGCGTAGTCGGAGTACGTCTTGAGGAACGTGCCGAGCGCCGCGTCCGCCGACGACAGCCGGGTGATGTTCTCCCGGATCGACTCCAGGTCGTCGAACGACGTCGCCAGCTGCTCGACCATCGTCTGGTCCAGCGGCGGCAGCGCGTCCGACAGGATCTGCTCCAGCTGCCCCTCCAGCACCTTCAACCCGACGTCCGGGTTGCGCAGCGTCCGCTGGAGGTGCAGCAGGTCGCCGTACCGGGCGGCCGGGACGCCGTAGACCGTCTCGGCGATCTTCGCCCGGAACGCGGCGTCCTCCAGCACGCAGTCCGCGCCGATCGCCTCCCGCAGGTGCGCCGGGCCCAGCGGGATCCGCTCGTGCCCCGCCAGCTGGAGGTCGCGCCCGACGCGGGCGGACGTGATGAACCGCCACGAGTCGGTGATCGCCTGCGACGTCTTGGACGCCTTCACCCCGAGCCCGCAGGTCAGGAACTCCTCGACCCCGTCGACGACCCGGCGCAGCTCGATCCACGCGTAGCCGATCCGGTTCGGGCCGCCGTTGTAGTCGTCCAGCATCAGCCGCCGCAGGCTGACCGTGTCGAAGCCCTTCGACCCGACCTGCCGCAGGTCGCCGTCCAGGCACAGCGGCAGCAGCAGCTCCAGCGTCCGCGACTTGCCGGACCCGTTGGTGCCCTGGAAGATCGCCCGCCCGCCGGAGAAGTCGAACGTCTGCTCGGTGTACTGCCACACGTTGACGATGCCGCCGCGGTGCAGCCGCCACCTGTCCCGCTCCTGCGTCACGACACGTTCTCCTCGTCGAACAGCGACCAGCTCGGCACTTCCGGCTCGATCGGGGCGGGGGCGACGACCTCGCGCTCGGGGTCGCCGTCGGGTTCGGGTATCCACCGGTGAGCGGCCGGGTTGAGCAGCCAGCCCTCGTCGCACGGAACCGCCAAGCCCATGCGCCGCAACAACTTCGTCACCTGGACGACGAGCTTGTCCTGGTCTTCCACGATCTGCTTCGACCACGCGGCCGGGTAGTCCTCGACCAGCTGGTCGAGCACCTCGCGCAACCGGGCCGGGGACACCAGGTGCCGCCCGTCCGCGCGCGTGATCGGCTCGTCGTCCTCGTCGTACTCCAGTTCCAGCAAGGACGGCAGCGCCAGCAACGCGAGCCGCGCGACCGTCGAGGAACCGGGGAAGTACATGTCCGTCAGGTAGTCCTCGGGGTCCGCCGCCAGCACGCCCTCCAGGCGCGACTCGGTGAACAGCCCGAAGCACTTCTCCAGCAGCACGGACTCCTTGCGCTGGTTGCGCCGCAACCACTCCGCCTGCTCGGGCGGCAGGTCCGCGTACAGCACCAGCGGCGTCTCCACCAGCTTGCGCCGCACCGCGTGCTCGACCCCGCGCGACCCCGGCCGGGCCGCCAGCGCCACCAGCCGCTCGGGCGAGTCCGCCTCCGCGACCGGCCCGGTCAGCAACTGCCCCAGCAGGTCCGTGTCGATCGTGATCAGCGCCTCCGTCTGGAGGTCCGCGCCGACCTGGCCCTCGGTCTCGTGCAGCACGCCCAGCGACACCAGGTGCCGCAGCGCCGCCGTCAGCGCCCGCCGGTCCACCACGTCGTCCACGACGTCGATCCCGGCCTCCCCGGCCGCCGCCCGCACGTCCGACACCAAGCGGGACAACAACGCCTGTCGCCCCACGCCGGTCAGGACGCCCAACGTCAGCGCCAGGTACGCGTACCCGCGCGGCGACATCCCCGGCACCCCGCGGGTGTCGTCCACGCCCGGCCCGGACTTGTAGAGCCGCGCGAACCGCCGCTCCACCACCAGCCGGTAGCCGAGCAGCCCCGCGAACAGGTCCTGCAACGCGAACCGGTGCCGGTAGACCAGCGTCAGCAGTTCCCCGTCCGGCCCGTCGCCGCGCAGCAGCGGCCTGCGCAGCAGCGTCCGCGCGCAGCGCACCACGTTCGCCGCGTCGATGTCCGGGAGGTCGTCCAGCGGGGCGCTCATTCGCTCAACGCCAGTCGCGCGTCGTGCAGGGTCAACGTCCCCGCCTTGGAGGTGATCTTCGTGGTCTCGCCCGGCGCGTGGTCCACGGTCACCCGCAGCCCGCGCACCGGGTCCGCGGCCGACCCGGAGTCGACCGCGCTCTCGCGCTGCGCCATCGCCAGCGTCAGCAGCTCGCACAGCACGCCCAGCGCGTCGCCCGACAGCGTCGTCGACGCCAGCCGGGGCGCGGCCGACGCCAGCTCGGCCACCGACGCGGCCCGGTGCTCGTCCGCCTCGCGGGCCGCCGCCAGCAGCGACTGCTCGGTGATCGGGTCGTCCAGGATCCGCGACGTCCGACCGCGCGCGCCCCGGTCGCCCCGGCTGCGGACGCTGACCGTCACGTCCCGCACCGGCCCGTCGCGCCACGCCGTCCGCTCGTTGTCGCTGTCGTGCTCCGGCGCGGGCAGCACGTGCCGCGCCGAGTACAGCCCGAACGCCGCCGCGTACAGCTCGTGGCCCTGCTCGCGGGTGCCCGAGTCGAACCACGCGGCCAGTTTCAGCAGCTCCGCGCGCCGCCCCGGCAGCAGCCCGCCGCCGGAGGTCGCGCGCTTCACCGACGCCAGCAGCGACCCGATGGCCCGCGCGGTCGCCTCGCGCAGCGCCGTCACCTGGCTCGGGTGGCCGGGGCGGTCCACGAACCAGCCCGCCAGCTCCTGCCAGTCCGCCGCGGACCGGCCGCGCGCCCGTTCGACCTCGCCGCCCAGCCCGTCCGTGCCGCCGAGCAGCCGCAGCAGCTCACCGCGGGCCTTCGCGAGGCCCGCGAGGGCGTCCGCGATGGCCGGGGTGTGCCGCAGCACGTCCTCCACGACCATCTGGATGTACTCGACCAGCAGGTTGCGGAACCCGGAGATCTCCTCGGGCGCCAGGTGGTGCCGCGTCACGACCTGCCCGAGGTACGCGTAGAAGTCGCGGACCGTGGCCGCCAGCTCGGCGTGCTGGAGGAACACCGTCGTCACGCGCTCGGCCAGCACCTCGCGCGACCGCCTGCCCTCGCCGGTCACCAGCGCCTCGGACAGCGCGCCGCCCAGCTCGCTCAGCCCGCGCTCGATCGCGGGCAGCAGCTCCCGCGACACCTCGCGCGCGCCCTCGGGCACCCGCAGCAGCTGGTCCACGTCCCGCTGCACCCGCACGGCGAGCTTGCTCACCTGGTACCGGACGCTGCCGTGCTGGAACTCGGCGATGCTCGTCGCCACGACCTCGCGACGGCCCTGGACGAGGTTCCCCCACTCCACGAGCTGCTTGAGCCGGTTGATCACGTTCTCGATCCGGGACTCGCCCGCGTCCACGGTGCCCAGCCGCTCGGCCCCCGCGAGCGCTCCGGCGACCTCGCCCGCGGACAGGTCGGCGAGCAGGGTGGAGGTGAACAGGCGCATGATCGCCAGGTACGTGCGCTGGTAGTCGCGCGCGTCCAGGTACGCGTAGAGCTTCAAACGGCCCGCGGGTTCCACGATCGGCCACCCTAATGCCGGGCACCGACAGTCCCGGACATCGGGAAGTCCGCCCCTAACTCGAACGGGTGACAGCGGAAGCTATACGGTGCCCTTCGACTTCGGGGAGGTCTGCCTTGGGCGTGGGACGCGCGGCCGGATTGTTGCTGGGAGTAGCCGCGGACGCGGTCTTCGGCGATCCCCGGAGACACCACCCGGTGGCGTTCTTCGGCCGGGCGGCGGGTGTGACCGAACGGACCACCTACCGCGACAGCCGCACGGCGGGCGTCGGGCACACCGCGCTGCTCGCGGGCGGCGTCGTGGCGCTGGGCGTGGCCGTGGAACGGCTGGGCGGCCGCAGCGAACTCGTGAAGACCGCGACCACGGCCGCCGCGACCTGGGTCGTCCTCGGCGGCACGTCGCTGGCCAGGGAGGGCACGGCCATGGGCCGCGAACTCGACGGCGGCGACCTGGCGGCGGCCCGTGAACGCCTGCCCAACCTGTGCGGCCGCGAACCCGCCGCGCTGGACACCCTCGCCATCGCCAAGGCCACCGTGGAGTCGGTCGCGGAGAACACGTCCGACGCCGTCGTCGCCCCGCTGCTGTGGGGCGCGGTCGCGGGCGTGCCCGGCCTGCTGGCCTACCGCGCGGTCAACACCCTGGACGCCATGATCGGCCACAAGTCGCCGCGCTACCTGCGCTTCGGCTGGGCCGCGGCCCGGCTGGACGACCTGGCGAACCTCGTGCCCGCCCGTGCCGCCGCCCTGCTCACGGTCGCCGCGGCCCCGGTCGTCGGCGGCTCGGCCAAGGAGGCGTGGGAGGTGTGGCGGCGGGACGCGTCGGCGCACCCCAGCCCCAACGCGGGCCAGGTCGAGGCGGCGTTCGCGGGCGCGCTGGAGATCCGCCTCGGCGGGCGCACGGTGTACTCCTACGGCGCCGAGGACCGGGCCGTGATGGGCCACGGCCGCAACCCCGACGCGGGCCACGTGACCAGGGCCGTCGAGCTGTCCAGGGTGGTGGGGGCGCTGTCCGCGGTGCTAGCCGCGGCCCTGGCGCTGTTCGCCCGCCGCCGCCAGTTCTGACTCGTCCTCGGCCAGCATCTCGGCCACGGACTTCCGCTTGGGCCGGGGCTCCGCGAGCGCTCCGCCCGGCTGGATCTCGCGCCAGCTGAAGTACGCCCAGCCGCCGATCGCCATCACGCCGAACGCGATCCACTGGAGCGCGTAGGAGAAGAACGGCCCGGACTCCATCCGCGGCAGCGGCAGCGCGTTCACCACGCCCGGCTGCCCTTCGAGCAGCTGGAAGTAGCCCGGCCGGACGTCCAGCCCGGCCGCGCGGCCGACCACGGCGGAGTTGATCGAGTACACCTGCCGACGCCCGTCCTCGGTGAACGCGTCGCGGTCGTCGGACTCCCCGGCACGCACCCACGCCACGGTCGTGACCTGGTCCGTCGGCGCGGCGGGCACCTCGGGCACGGTCACCCCGCTGGCAGGCGGCACGTACCCCCGGTCCACCAGCACGACCTGCCCGCCGTCCAGCCGGAACGGGGTCAGCACCTCGAACGCGGCCTCGCCCTGCACCGTCCGCAACCGGGCGATGGCCTCACCGGCGGGCAGGTAGCGCCCGGTCAGCGAGACCTTGTGCCACTCGATCTCGGCGTTCGGCCGGTCGAGCACCGAGTCGAGCGGCACCGGGTCCGTCTTCATCGCGTTCGCCAACGCGGTGTTCTGCGCCACCCGCTCGTCGTTGCGCCCGAACTGCCAGGGCATGAGCATCGTGAAGCACGCGCCCGCGAACACCCAGACGGCCAGCGTCAACGCCAGCCAGCCTGGCCGCAACAGGAACCGGAATCGCACGACCTCCACGGTAGGCGCAACCGGGATCAGGTGGTGACCAGGGTCCGCTCGAACCTCGCCTCGAACCCCTGGCCGGTGGGGGCCGCGCACATCACCCCGACCAGCGCCCGCGCGCCCGGCGGGAAGTACGCCAGCCGCAGCATCGTGACCGGCTCGTCGTCGCCGAGCCCGTACCGCACGGTCACCGCGTCCCCGGTGCGCTCGGCGGAGATCGTGACCCGGTCCGCGTTCGCCGCCGGGACGACCGACCAGTCCGAGACGCCCCTGGTCACGACCGCGCTGACCTGGAACCCGCCGTCCAGGAACTCGATCCCGGCCTTGATCCAGTTCTCCTCGTCGACCCACAGCGCGATCCCGGCCTGGTCGTACTGGTCGGCGTAGTCCGCGGAGAACGTGGTCCGCACCGTGCAGTCGCCGTCGACCCACTGCCCCCGCACGTGCCCGTTGCCGTGGATGAAGCCGTAGTGCGTGGTGCGCCAGAGGTCGGTGTCCGGGTCGGCTGTGACGAACAGCTCCCCGTCCTCGCCGGTCGACCACTTCGCGGGCTCGTTGATCCATTCGTCCATGGGTCCATCATCGCGCCGCGGCGACCAGTTGTGGGGCGTAGCTCCGCCCGAAGAGCACGACGTGCACGAGCAGCGGGAACAGCTGGTGCAGCCCGATCCGGTCGGCCCACCCGTCGGCCAGGGGCGCGACCTGCTGGTAGCCGTCCAGCACCCGGTCCAGGTGGGGGCAGCCGAACAGGTGGAGCATCGCCAGGTCCGTCTCGCGGTGCCCGCCGTGCGCCGCCGGGTCGATCAGCCACGCCCGCCCGTCGGCCGCCCACAGGACGTTGCCCGCCCACAGGTCGCCGTGCAGCCGCGCGGGAGGTTCGCCGGGATCCTCCGCGTGTTCGGCCTTGGCCGTGACGAGCCGGGCTTCCCCCTCGGTGAGCAGGCCGCGGTCGACCGCCGTGCGCAGGTACGGCTCGACGCGGTGCTCCAGGTACCACTGCGGCCAGCGCTCGCCGGTGGCGTTGCGCATCGGCGCGAGCCCGATGGCGGCCTCCACCGGGCCGCCCGGCGGGGGAGAGCCGAACCGGGGCGCGCCCGCGCCGTGCAGCGCGGCCAGCTCGCGCCCGAACGCCTCGGCGGCGTCGGCTCCCGGACTCCCGGTGGGCACGAACTCCGTGACCAGCCAGGTCCCGCGCTGCCCGAGCACCTCCGGCACGGGCGGTCCGCCCGGCACGGCCAGCCACCGCAGCGACGCCGCCTCGGCGAGGGCGGAACCCGACTCCTTGGCCACGACGTGCCCGCCGCCGGCCAGCGCCACGACGTGCACGTCCCCGCTGATCGGCCGGGCCGACCGGGCGTCCAGCCCGGTCAGCTCCGTCACAGCCGCTCGCGCACCCACGCCAACAGCCCCGGCATCGCCGCCTCGGTCATCGCCAGCACCCGGTCGAACCCCTCTCGGTCCCCGTAGTACGGGTCCGGCACGTCGACGCCGTCCGCGTCCGGGTCGAACGACCGCAGCAGCCGCACCCGGTCCGGGTCGCCCGACAGCCGCCGCAGCTCCCGCGCGTGCCCGGAGTCCAGCGCCACCAGCAGGTCCGCGCCGAGGTGGAGCTTCCCCACCTGCGCGGCGGTGTGGTCGGAGGAGTACCCCGCGTCCACGAGCGACTTGGCCGCCCGCTCGTCCGCCGGATCGCCGACGTGCCACCCGCCGGTCCCGGCGCTGGACACCTCGACCACGTCGGCGAGCCCGGCCCGCCGGACGTGCTCGCGGAACACGATGGCGGCGACCGGCGAACGGCAGATGTTCCCCGTGCAGACGAACGTCACATGCATGCCCCGACCCTAATCTCAGTGGCCTCCAAGCCGCCCCGCGCGACGATCACGCCGTGTCCACCACGACCGCTCCGACCCCCGGCCTGACGATCCCGGCCCTGGCGCGCGCACTCCCGCGGGTGGAGGCCGAGATCCACCGCATGGCGACCTCGTCCTCCCCGCCGATCGTGAACGAGTTCTCCGGCCGCATCACCGCGGCGGGCGGCAAGCGCTTGCGCTCCGTCCTCGTCCTCGCGAGCACCGTCGCACTGGCGGGCGAGGTCACCGACCGGGCCGTCACCGCCGCCCGTGGACCCGGACCGGCCGTCCTGGTCGGCGACTTCATGCTCGCCCGCGCCGGCCAGGTGGCGCCGCGCGACATCTCGCCGTTCGCCGCCGAACGGCTCGCGGAGGCCGTGGCCGACCTCGGCGAGGGGCAGGTACTGGAGGTGCTCGACCTGCACGACCCGCACCGCGCGCCGGAGAACGCGCTGCGCTCGATCGCCCTCGAGACCGGCGCGCTGTTCCGGGTCGGCTGTGTCCTGGCCGTGCACTGCGCCGACGCCGACGAGGCCACGGCCGCGCGCTGCCGGCGGGCGACCCGGACGAGGTGCCGGCGGCCGTGCGCCGGGGCCCGAGGGTCGAGGACACCCTCGGCTACTGCCGCGACCTGGCCCGCCGGACCGCCACGCCGCTGCCCGACCTGCCCGCCTCCGAGTCGGCGGACGTCCCGCGCGCCCTGCCCTCCGCCTACCTGAACTGGGCAAGCGCGCTCATCGCCTAGAATTCCGGGCGATGACCAGCGAGCGCGCCCTCCTGCGCCACCACGGAGATGTCGACGCCGCCCCCGGCCTCGTCGACTTCGCCGTGAACGTCCGCCTGCCGCGCCCGCCGGACTGGCTGCGCGCCCGGCTCGTGGCGGCGCTGGACGACCTCGGCCGCTACCCGTCCGACCTCGCGGACCTCACCGCCCGCCGCACGGTCGCCGCGCGTCACGGCCGCGAACCGGACGAGGTGCTGGTGCTCGCCGGGGCCGCCGAGGGGTTCGCCCTGCTGCCGCTGCTGAGGCCGAGGCTGGCCGCCGTGGTGCACCCGTCGTTCACCGAGCCCGAGGTGGCGCTGGTCGACGCGGGCGTGCCGGTCCACCGCGTCCAGCTCCGCGCCGAGGACGGGTACGCGCTGCGGCCCGAGCTGGTGCCCGACGAGGCCGACCTGGTGGTGATCGGCAACCCCACCAACCCGACGTCCGTGCTGCACCCCGCCGCCGTGCTGGCGACCCTCGCCCGCCCCGGCCGGACCCTGGTCGTGGACGAGGCGTTCGCCGACACCGTGCCGGGAGAGCCGGAGTCGCTCGCCGGCGTTCGCCTGCCCGGCCTGCTGGTGCTGCGCAGCCTCACCAAGACCTGGGGCCTCGCGGGCCTGCGCGCGGGCTACCTGCTCGGCGACCCCGCGACCCTCGCCCGGCTCGCCCACCACCGTCCACAGTGGCCGGTCGGCAGCCTAGTGCTGGAAGCCGTCACGGCCTGCTGCGAACCCGCGGCCGTCGCGGAGGCCCGGCGGGCCGCCGAGGAGACCGTGCCGCACACCGAGCACGCCGCCCGCGCGCTGGCCGACCTCCTCGTCGTGCCGCCGCGGGCGCCGTTCCTGCTGCTGCGGGTCGACGGCGGTCTCGCGCTGCGAGAAGCCTTGCGGGACAAGGGGATCGCGGTCCGCCGCGGCGACACGTTCCCCGGTCTCACCCCCGACCACCTCAGGGTCGCGACGCGGCCGCCGGGGGAGTTCGACCTGCTGGTCGACGCACTACGAGTCGCGCTGGAGGAACGGTGAGCACCACCCTCGGGCAGGTCGTCGCGGCACTGGAGGCCGTGTACCCGCCCAAGACCGCCGAGTCGTGGGACGCGGTCGGCCTGGTCTGCGGCGACCCCGCCGACCCCGTCACCCGCGTCCTCTGCGTCGTGGACCCGACCGAGGAGGTCGTGGACGAGGCGATCGAGGTCGGCGCGCAGCTGATCGTCGCCCACCACCCGCTGCTGCTGCGGGGCGTCACGGGCGTGCCCGCCGACGACCCCAAGGGCCACCTCGTCCACCGGCTGATCCGCGCGGGCGTCGGCCTGTTCTCCGCGCACACCAACGCCGACGCCGCCGACCCCGGCGTGTCCGACGCGCTCGCCGCGCTGCTCGGCCTCACCGTCACCGGCCCGCTCAGCCCCAACCCCGCGCCACCGCTGGACGTGCTCACCACGTTCGTCCCGCACGCCGACGCCGCCGACGTCCTCGCCGCCCTGCACGCCGCGGGCGCGGGCCAGATCGGCGACTACCGCGACGCCGCGTTCACCGTCGCGGGCACCGGCCAGTTCCGCCCGGTCGACGGCGCCAACCCGACCATCGGCGCGGTGGGCGACTTGGAGCACGTCGACGAGACCCGCGTCGAGGTCGTGCTCGAACGACGGCTGCGCACCCAGGTCGTGACCGCGCTCCGCGCCGCCCACCCGTACGAGGAGGTCGCGCTCAACCTCCACGAGATGGCCGACCTCCCGTCCACCACCGGCATCGGCCGCATCGGCGAACTGCCCGCCCCGGAAACCCTGCGGGCCTTCACCCAGCGCGTCGCCGACGCCCTGCCGGACACGGTGTGGGGCGTCCGCGCCGCGGGTGATCCTGATCGCATGATCCACCGGGTCGCCGTCTGCGGCGGCTCCGGCGACAGCTACCTCAACGCCGCGACCGCGGCCCGCGTCGACGCCTACGTGACCTCCGACCTGCGCCACCACCCGGCCTCAGAACACCTCGCCCAAGGCCCCCACGCGCCGGCACTGGTCGACGTTGCCCACTTCGCGAGCGAATGGCCGTGGTGCGAGCAGGCGGCGGAAGTGGTCCGCGCGCGCTTCGACGGTACGGTCGAAGCACTCGTCTCCACCCGCCGAACCGATCCGTGGACTGTCGGTGCGACGAGCCGAACCAGGAGGACCAACTAAATGAAGGCCGATCCCGCCGTGCAGCGCAGGCTGCTCCCGCTCGCCGAGGTCGATGCCGAACTCTCGCGCGTCGACCACCGCAGGCGCACGCTGCCGGAGATCGTGGAGATCGCCGAAGCGGAGAAGCAGCTGCGGGCGAAGACGGACGCGCTGACCACGATCGAGACGACGCTCGGCGACCTGACCCGCGACGTGAAGCGCCAGGAGACCGAGATCGACCAGGTCCGGGCGCGCGAAGAACGCGACCGGAAGCTGATGGCAGGCGGCACGGTCGGCGCGAAGCAGCTCACCGAGCTGGAGCACGAGCTGGCCACGTTGGAACGCCGCCAGGCCGCGCTCGAGGACGACCTGCTGGAACTGATGGAACGCCGCGAGGCCGTCGAGGCGGACGTGCAGCACGCGCGGGTCGAGCTGGACAAGGCCACCGAGGCGCTGGCCGACGCGGCTCGGCGTCGGGACGCGACGCTGGCGGACCTGGACTCGATCGAGGCGAAGCGGAAGGCCGACCGGGAGAAGGCCGGGGCCGGGTTCCCGGCGGACCTGCTGGCGCTGTACGAGAAGGTGCGGGCGCACAAGGGGATCGGGGCCGGGTTGCTGCGGTCCCGGCGGTGTGGCGCTTGCCGGATCGAGCTGGACCGGAGCGCGTACTCGGCGGTTCGGGAAGCCGCCCCGGACGAGGTCCTCCGGTGCGAGGAGTGCGGGGCGATCATGGTGCGGACGGCGGAATCCGGCCTGTGAAGGTCGTCGTCGAAGCCGACGGCGGGTCACGGGGGAATCCTGGGCCCGCTGGGTACGGGGCCGTCGTTCGGGACGCTGTGTCCGGTGAGGTGTTGGCGGAGCGGTACGGCGGGTTGGGGCACGTGACCAACAACGTCGCCGAGTACCAAGGGTTGATCGCTGGGCTGCGGGCGGCTGGTGAGTTGGGGGCCGAGTCCGTTGAGGTGCGGATGGACTCGAAGCTGGTGGTCGAGCAGATGTCCGGGCGGTGGCAGGTCAAGCATCCGTCGATGAAGCCGTTGGCGGCTGAGGCTCGGGGGTTGGCCGCCGGGTTCGGGCAGGTGGGATATTCGTGGATTCCTCGGGAGAGGAACAAGGACGCGGATCGGTTGGCCAACCGGGCCATGGATGAGCAGGCGGG
>Ga0247771_1000032_pt1 | contig 68820 bp, 62 predicted proteins | sample UWRJL197509C6_FD_179948 | JGI IMG/M metagenome (GOLD analysis project Ga0247771, IMG submission 179948) | Plant litter microbial communities from Arlington Agricultural Research Station in Wisconsin, United States - UWRJ-L197-509C-6 | ecosystem: Environmental > Terrestrial > Plant litter >... | reverse complement strand
CGTGCACCAGGGACCAGATGGCGGGGCCAAGGGTGGCGTGCTCGGAGGATGAAGTTGCCCGCGAACAGGTCGGAACCGCCGCCTGGCCGCACGGCGGTGACCTCGAGTCCGTCGGTGGTCGCGGTGTCGGTGGCGTCGAGGGCATCGGGGGTGTGTCGGGTGGTGTTGGTGTCGGGGTCGACGTCGCGGAGGAATCCGGTGCGGGCGTTGTCGCGGTAGCGAACGCGGCAGTTTGCGGCGCCGTAGACGGTGAGGTGTCCGCGCCGCTCGTGCTCGGGTGACAGCGGTTGCTTGGAGCCAGCCCACGTGTGGCGGTGACCGGCGATGGTCAGGGTGCCGGTGGCGGCGACGGTGCGCACCAGCGGTCGTGCGTGCTGTACGAGGAGGGCGGGCTTGGTGGCGGTGGGCAGGCCGGTGACGCGGCCGTCGCGGCACACGAGGTCGAGGCAGGGTTCGGCGGGTTGGTAGTCGGGGTCGTCGGAAATGTAGGAGAAGGAGCCGCTCACCGCAGCGACCACGTCGTCGTGGCGGACGAGGTCGCGCAGGTGGAATCCGGTGGGGGAGCTGACGGCCTGGCATCGTGCCCGGTCGAGGTCGACGGTGAGGGTGTAGATGTTGGTGAACCCGCCGTCGAGCTCCACCGGCCGGGCGCGCAGGTTCACACCTGGGACCATGACGCGGGTCCAGGCTGCGGTGCGCTGGGCGAAGGGGGTCTGGTCGTGGGCGAGGGACTGGATGTCGGTGACCGGGATGCCGCGGGCGCGCAGGATGGCGACGGCGGCCGGGTCGTCGAGGGCGTGGGCCTGGCCGGTGGGGGAGTTCATCTCGTGGCCTGCTCGGTGAGGTCGATCAGGTCCGGCACGGTGAACGGGCCGTTGTCGAGCAGGCGCAGAACCCCGTCCTGGTAGGTGCGGCTTACTGCTGGTGACGCGGTCGGCGCGTAGGGGGTGATGCGGGCGGCCAGCCGGTAGAGCAGCACGCCCGCGGCGACGGTCGCCATCAGCGGGTCGTCCGCCCAGCGTCGAGCCTGTGCGGGTGTCGCATCGGAGCGGGCGTAGGCGTCCAGCAGTGCGGTGGCCAGGGCGGTCGCGGTGTCGGGCCAGCGCAGGTGGTGCAGCAGGACGTGCGCGAGCAGGTAAGCCAGGTCGTAGAGCGGTGCGTTGCGGTGGACGTTGTCGAGGTCGATGAAAGCGACGCGGTCGCCTGTCACGCTGAGGTTCTTCGGCGCGACATCGCCCAACACGAGCTGCTGACCGGGCAACGCGGCCAGTTGCGCGCATGCGGTCAGCAATGCCGGGTGCCCGGTGGGACGCAGGCAGAAGTCGAAGGTGTGTTCCCGGAACCGGTCGTCGCCGTGCGGGCGGATCGGGGTCGTCACTGCCGCGATGGCGTGGTGCACACGCGCCAACTCGCGGCCGAGGCGGGCGGTGTCGCCGGTCGTGGCGGGGTGGTGGTCGAGGTGTTCGTGCCAGCTGCGGCCGTCGGGGAACACGTCGGTCATCACCAGCGCATCCGCGTCGGGCAGGAAGTCCAGGACCGTGGGGAACAGGTCGGGCGCCGCATGACCGTAGATCTGCAGGGCGCTGTGCTCGTGGGCGATCAACGCCGGGTCGGTGCTGATGGTGGGGATGTTGGCGAGGCGGGTGCCGCGGATCTTGAGCACGACGTGTCCGGTTGCGCCGTGGACGCGGAAGACGTGGCTGACGTTGCCGCCGGTGGCGCGCTCGACGCGGGTGATCGGCCCGGTATGCCGGGCGCAGGCGTCGAGGACGTCGCCCAGATGTCGGCCCAGCAGGTCGGCGAGGTCGGGCACCGGGGGCGGGCTCGCGGTGGGGGAGGTTGTGGTCACCGTGCTGCTTTCACCGGGGCGAGGAGCTGTCGCGGCTCCGTGGGGTCCGCGCGGAATTCCAAGGTGGCGGTTGGGCTGCCGCCGGTGTGCCGTTGGGCCATCGACAGGTAGACGCCCGCCATCAACCGGGCGGAGCGTCGGTGAGTGGACAAGTGCGAAGCCATCGACTGCCGTGGCAGGCATCCGGCCAGATACAGCAGGAACTCGGTGACCGCCCGGTGCCGCGACGACGCCTGGGTGGGCAGCGTCGCGTCGGGCCCGGAACCGTCGGTGAGGTCGGCGAACTCCAGAGTGGTGTGCCGTTCCCACTGTGGGCGGAAGCGGTTGTTGCGGAAGACATGCACCGCGACGTGGTCCGCGCCGCCGACCGCCGCCGGATCCACCTCCGCTAGCGGGTCGTGCAGGGTTTGCAGGCCCTGGAAGTGCACGGCCTGGAAGGGGCCTTGCTCGATGATGTGAATTTCCTGCCCGATCCGGCCGTTGCCCTTGTAGAGGCTGTCGAGCGCGGGGGTGAGGTTCCCGCGTTGGGAAAAGCTCTGGTGCGCCAGGTTGATGCTGCCCAACGTGATCGTCTCCCCGCCGCTGCGGTACGCCATCGACGAGAAGACGTCGACCTCCCCGAAGTCACGAGTCAACGCCTGCAACTCGGTGTGGCTGTAAGGGTTGCGGGCAGCGAAGTCAGGGAACAGGGTTTCGTGGTCGGCCACGGTGAGCTGGGCGAGGGTGTCGGCGGGGCGGGTGTAGTGGGCGTGCACCTCCACCTCGTCGCACTGCTTGCCGGGCCGCTCACCGGCGGCCATCAGCCACTGTGCGATGTCGAAGAAGTGGTAGCCGGAGTGTGCGGCTTTTCCGTACCCGCTCTGGTAGCCGTGGTAGGTCAGGTCGACCAGTTCGTCGGGCAGGCGCCACTGACCGTCGCCGTGGAAGGACTGGATCGAGGTGAGCGGGCAGTTCGTCTGGTCGGCGACCTCGGCGATCAGGTTCCGCATGCGTTGGAACGCCGGGTGATGGCGGCGCTGGCTCATCACGCTCACCACGATCGAGGGATCGCGGAGCCGAGCGTGGTCGTAGGCGCGCATGAGCGCGTCGTAGTCCTCCGCGATCGCGACCGCCGCCGCCGGATCCACCGAAGCTCCACTATGGACACTGAGTGGTTTGTCCAACAGAACACTCAGGCCACGGTCCAACGCCCACAAGGCGTAGGGCATGTGCAGGGACGGCTCGGTCGCCACGACCACAGCACCGATCCGTTCCCGCGCGACCACGTCGTCCAGGGTGGCACGCACCGCCACCGGAAGGCTGATGCCCGACGCGGGAAACGGGTTTACGCCGAGCACCGTCAGCACGCGAGGCCGGTCGGGCGACCCGTAGATCACCTGCTGTGCTGCGACGGTGTGCAGGTCGACACCGGTGATCGTGCCGACCAGTCCCGAGTCCTGTCCGGCCGCGAGCGCGTGGAGGTGGCTGCGGCGGGTGTGCGGACCGACCCCGACCACCAGGATGTTGGTGCTCACCGAGCCCCCAGCAGCCCGAGCTGCTCGAGCCGGGGCAGGACACCTTCACCGACCTGGTAGGCCTCCTCCAGGTGGGGGAAGCCGGACAGGATGAACTCCTCGATCCCCAGCTCCGCGTACTCGGCGATGCGGTCGGCGACCTCCTGGTGGGAGCCGACCAGCGCGGTCCCGGCGCCGCCACGCAACAGACCCACCCCGGCCCACACGTTGGGGTAGACCTCCAGATCCGACATCCGGCCGCTCTCGCGGTACCCGGCGTGCAGATTGCCCATCCGGGCTTGGCCGGTGGACTGGCTGGCGGCCAGCGTCGTCTGGACGCGGGTGACGTGCTCGCGGTCGATCCCGGCCAACAGCCGCTCGGCCGCCGCCCACGCATGCTCGGAGGTGTCGCGGGCCACGACGTGGAAGCGGATGCCGAACCGCAGCGAGCGCCCCCGCTCGGCGGCCAGACCGCGCAGGCGGTCGAGCTTGTGCGCGACCTGGTCGGGTGGTTCGCCCCAGGTGAGGTACGTGTCCGCGTGCCGGGCCGCGACCGGGCCCGCTTCGACCGACGAGCCGCCGAAGTACACCTCGGGCATCGGGTCCACGGTTCCCATCACGGTGGCGCCACGGACGTCGTAGTGCGCACCTGTGTGAGTGAATGGCTGCCCGGACCAGGCACCGCGCAGCACGGTGAGGAATTCTTCGCAGCGCGCATAGCGGTCGGCTTTGCTCAGGTGGTCGCCGAAGCGGGCCTGCTCGTCGGCGTCGCCGCCGGTGACGATGTTGAGCAGCAGTCGGCCGCCGGAGATCCGCTGGAACGTGGCCGCCATCTGCGCCACCAGAGTGGGGGAGGCCAAGCCGGGACGCAACGCCACCAGGAACCGCAGCCGCTCGGTCTCCCGCGTGAGCGCGGCGCAGGTCAGCCAGGCGTCCTCGGACCACGTGCCGGTCGGCGTGAGGATCGCGTCGAAGCCCATCTGCTCGGCGGCGCGAGCGATCTGGGCCAGGTAGTTGATGTCGGGAGCACGGAATCGGTCCGCGCCGCGATCGGCTGCGGCTGTGTCGTGGCCGGGGCCGTGGGTGCCGCGGGTCCCGGACGTCAGGGAGCGGCCGTCGCTGGCCGTGGGTAAGAACCAGTGGATCTTCAACATGGCGTGCTCCAGGGTTGGTCAGTCGGAGGTGAAGTCACCGTCGGCGCGAACACGGAGGCGGCGCAGCACAGGTTCGGGTAGGTCGACGGTGCCGGTGGTCAAGGCCGTGGCGGCGCGACTGCGGGAGTGCTCACCGGGTAGACGTTGGGGGGCGCCTGCGGTGTCGCGGGCGGAGCGCACCTGTTCGACGAGGCGGCTGTTGGCAGCGGCGGCGTGTCCGTCGGGGTTGGCGTGGCGGGGATCCAGTGCGATGAAGGTGTAGCCGGTGGTCCAGGTGTCGGCCACCTCGCTGCCCATCGGGAACCCGAACAGGCTGCCGGTCAGGGCTTGCAGGAGCAGTGAGACGGCGAAGCCGCGGTGGTCGCCGAACACGACGGCGGACACCGCGTGGTCGGGATCTTCGGTGAGCTGTCCGTCGACGTCGACGAAGCACCCGTCCGGTAGTGGTGTCCCGGTGCGTCGGCACTCCCACAGCACGCCCATCGGCGCGAGCGTGGTGGATAGGTCCGCCGACAGCGGCTCGCCGAGCGTGGGAAGGGCGAAAGAGACGGGGTTGACGCCCAGCACCGGGGTCCGCCCGCCCGCGGCGGCGGCCTCTGCGCGGGAGGTGTTCGCGGCGATGCCCACCAGACCGTGGCGGGCGATCTCCTCACTCCAGGTGGCAAGGATGCCGTACCGCTGGGTGTTGATCATGCCGACGATGCCCGCCCCGTGCTCGGCGGCTTTGGCCAAGGCCACGGTGACGGCGAACGCCGCGCTCAGCGGGCCGATCTCGCGGTGAGCGTCGATCACCGCGAACACACCGCGTTCCCGGACCACCTCCGGCGCTGCCTCGCGTTCGCGGAAGAACCGCGACTCGAAACAGAACTTCGCCACGCCGTGCGAAGCCTTGCCACGCAGTTCCCCGGCCAGGAAGTGCTCCACCACCACAGCGGTCTCGCACTCCGGGACGTCGGCGGCATGGCACACCGCGGCCATCAACGCGTGGACTTCTTCGATCGCCACACGCACGACTACCACCCTTCCGCGGACCGGCCGAGCCGCATCGGCGAAGAGGCGCTACCTGCTGTCCAGCTACGACGTCGAGGCACGGAACTCCTTCGAGCACGGATGAGGCGCGTAGGCATCGAACCGGTGGGTCCGCACGAAACGCAGGAGGGATGGATCAGCGGGACCGTCGGTGATTAAGCCAACGCTGTGCGGCACGTGCCTGGTGTTGTCGTTGCGATCGTCGTGCCGGCGGACTGTCGAGCGCTTGTTCGGCTCGGCGGCGGGCCAGGGCTGCGACAAAAGTGTCGACGGCCGCCGGGGCGGCGGCAGTCCACTCCGGGACGGCGCCCACGGCCCAGCGCTCGGCCGCCGCGGGGGCAGTTCCCTCACTGATGAGTGAGGCCAGCAGGAAGCCCACGGAAAGCCAGGCTGCTGCCCGAGCAGGCCGAGCCCAATCCACCAAGACCGCGTGGCCGTGGCCGATCAGGATGTTGCCGGGGTTCGGGTCGGAGTGCACGAGATGGTCACCGGCCAGGTGGTCGAGGTCGAGATCGCGTCGAAACCTCGCCCACCGCTGCTCGACCGGCGTTGCGGCCAGGGTGTCGAACTCCGTCACCCCGGCCAGCTTCCGCAACAGATCTGCGAGCACGTCCATGTCCGACGAACCGGGCGACAGGTCCACGAGCCGACCGGGCACATGTTCGAACAGCAGGTACTGCCATCCCGCGGTGCTGCCGTGGTGCAGCAGCAGTGGAGAGATGCCCCTGACGGCCGGTGCGATGCGCGCCTCGTTGGTGAGGGTGAACGCACCGCGATGAGTCAGTGGTATCGCCTTGACGAACACCATCCCGGTCGGGACCGCGAGCGTGGCGGCGAGGTGTGCGTTCAGTCCCGCCGACGCTGTCGTGGCGGCGTGAACCGGGCCGACCTGAGAATCAATGGCATGCCGCAACTGCTCGGGCATGTGCTGCCATTCTCGATGCCGGCAGTTTGATGGGGCACCGTGCGCTCGCCTGGCAACGCCGGGTGGTGCGGGCGGGACGGTCATGGTTCTCCCTTCGTTACGCGTGTGGGTCGGCCCGGTGGTGTGGCGTTGATGCGACGTTGTGCCCAGGCGTCGCTACCGGTTACTGGTGGGTCATTCGATCGAGGACAAGGCGACCTCGGTCGACAAGATCGATCCGCTGCTTGACCAGGCCGCTGTGGAGATAGGAGACGCCGAGTCGCACGGTCAGCAGTCGCAACAGTCGTTCCTCCGTTGCTGTCAGAGCTCTGCCGTAACCGGCCAGGTAGGCCGTCTTGAGATCGGGTCGTTCGGGCCAGACCGCCCCGCACAGCCACACGAACTCCTCGACGGCGATGCCGTGATGGGCCATCGCGAAATCGATCAGCCCGTGCCGACCGCTCTGGGCGTCCCACAGCCAGTTGCGGGTGGAGTAGTCGCCATGCTGGTAGACCAGTGGCAACGCCTCCGCCAACTCCGGCAGTTCCCGCGCCGCGTCCTGCACCAAGGCGAGGTGGTCGGCGCCGAGATGGTCGGCGGTGCTCTCCAAACAGGCTGTGGCTTCCTGTGCCTTATGCCGCATCGCCTCGCGTACGTCGTGGCGGTCCTGTTCCGCGGCCGGGTCGGACTGGTCGTGCCAGCGGCGAAGCAGGTGGCCTGCGGCCTCGTGCACGCGCGGCTCCGTCATCCGGTCCAGGATCAGACCACGCACGACCGCACCTGGCAGCGGTGAGCTGATGATCGCCAGCAGGTCAGGGTCCGCGGCCAGAAGCCGTGGTGCTTCGTGGTCGGTCAGAGTCCGCGCGGCGTAGGCGTAGCCGTCGACCTCGCGGTCGAAGTCCCGACTGGTGGGGCTGAGCTTGACGAACGCGGTGGTCCCACCGCTGTTCACTCGCCAGACTCGGGAACTTCCTCGAGGCCAGGACACGTCGGTGATCTCATCCGGGGCCCACAGGGTGGTGGTGACCCACTGGCGCAGGTCGGTCGGGAACGGCTTGGCGGTCATGAGGAGTCATCTTCCGGGCAGGTCCGCGGTCCTCGATCGGGGATCCGGTGTGGACAGTTGTCGCGGCCGGGTGAAGTGCCGGAGCGCGTGCGGTGGGGCGCGTGTCGCGACAGGGTTTGCTTCTTTCGACAGGTGCGGTGGCACGGTGGAGGTGAAGGCGAACTCGACGCGGCGGTGTTGGTGGCCGGAGTCTCCGGTCAGAAGTAGTCGGCCAGCCACGGCTCCTGGTCGTTGGTGGCCGTAACGAGCCGCGCGATCGAGGCGGGAGCACCGTCGACTCCGGCCAGAGCGGCCGCGGTAGCGGTGCGGTATCCGCCCGCGTACCAGACCGCGAATTGTCCTCTGGTCAGGACCAGGTCGGCGGTGGTGCTGACGGGTGTCAGTTCCCCGATGCCCTGGGCGATGTGCAGGATGTAGTGCTCGACCTGCTGGCCGTCCTCGGCTACGACGCCGAGCGGGAGATCGACAGTGACCTCCTGGTGCCAGCCGCGTGCCTGCACCGCGCGTCGCAGGTCCAGAACACGCAACATCCAGGGGTGCCAGGAATGTGCCGACGCCGCACCGGAGCGGTGCATGGCGTGCAGGAGCAGCGGGCCGGGGGGCACACCGGTGCGCTGGAACTCCACCGTGGGGATCCGGCTGTCGTGGCGGCCGAGGAAGGCGAGCATCGCGGCTGCGGTGGTGTGGTCGGCGGCCCAGAAGTCGTGGACGACCAGTCGGCGCCCGTCGACGGGATGGCGCTCCCCCGCCACCGACAGCACTCCCGTGGGCTCCTGGCCCGCCGGACTGAATCGGTAGGTGTTCAGGTGCGGGTGCTGTGCCTGCTGCCAGGCATCCCACCACGCGGGGCGCTGCCACGTGCCGTTCCATCGCGCGGCCAAGGCGTCCTGTAGCGCACCGAGTTCCGAGGTGTCGCCGGGCTGGATCTCGACGTCCGGCTCCTCGGTTCGTCGCCGCAACTCGCCGGTGGGCACTGTCCACGAACTCACCGCAGCGGGCGCCTCCCAGCCCATCCGGCGCACGTAGCCGGTGGAGGAGGTCCACAGCGTGGCCAGTACCGCGCCCTGCTCCCGCAACGGTCGTAGCCGCTCGACGATCAGGCGGGCGGCGAGCTGCCCGCCACGTTCCTCCGGGGCCACGCATCCGCAGGCCATGCTGGCGCTGGGCACAGGCCGACCGCCGAACCACTGCGGAATCAGCAATCCGAGCCCGCCGGCGACGACCGTCCCGCCGCGCAGGACCACGCGCCGGTCCGCGTACGCGCCCAGGCGCGCGATGTCGTCGACGGGCTGGCCGTAGGCACGCCGAGCCAGGACGCCATACTCGTCCCACTGCGCGTCGCTGGCCTCGACGAAGACCAGTTCCGAAGAGTTCACCGTTGCCCTCGTCCCTCTAGTAGCCGGTGGCATCGCGCAGGGCATCGGGATCGGCGGGGACGAAGAAGGTACGGGTGCAGACGAGAACCCGCCGGTCGTCCTGGTTGTGACCTTCGACCTGGCAGGTGACGATCCCCTGACCTGGGCGGCTCTCGGAGCGGCGGGAGGCCAGGACCGTGCTGCGGGCTCGCACCGTGTCGCCCACGTGCACGGGCTGCTCGAACCGCACCTCGTCCAAGGCGAGGTTCGCAATGGTCATGCCGCTGGTGGAGCGGACCGTCATGCCGAGCACCACAGTGAGGGTCAGGATCCCGCAGACCAACACCCGGTCGTGGCCGGTCCGACCGCAGAACTCGATGTCGGAGTGGACGGGAGCCTCGTTGCCCATCAACGCGAGCAGGGTGACATGCTCGGTCTCGGTCACGGTCCAAGCGGGCCGGTGCTCGATGACCAGACCGACCGGCAAGTCGTCGAGACCGAGCCCGACGACTTCACGAACCCGGTTCTGCTCGACCCGGCGAAAGCCCTGCGGGATGGTGCTGCTCACGATCGGCCTCCATGCGCGAGGCGGAGGGCCGGCGCGCCTGCTCGGGCGATCAGAGCGCGGGCCACGTCGGCGATCGGTGGGCCTACCATCGCGCCGCCAATGGTGATGATGCCGCCGTCGGCGGCATCGGCAGCGGCGACGACAGCACGAGCGGTATCCAGTTCGGCCTGGCTGGGCTGAAACGCCTCCCGGATCACCGGGAGCTGCGCGGGATGGATGGCGACCTTGCCGACGAACCCGAGATCGGCTGCCTCGCAGGCCTCTCGTCGTAGTCCGGCCGCGTTACTCAAGTCGAAGTACGGGGAATCCACCGCAGGCAGACCAGCCGCAGCCGCAGCTGCCACGAGCATCATCCGAGCGTTGCCCACCGACCTGCTCGTGATCGCGCATCGGGCCTCGGCCGCGTAGTCCGCAGCTCCGAACACCACCCCAGTGAGCGCCGGAGCACACAAGATGTCGGGCAAGTGCTGGATCGCGCGCGGGGACTCGATCAACGCCCAGACCTGAGTCGGCGTCGGTGCACCGTCCATGATCCGTGCGACGAGTTCGACATCGCGTGCCGCCCGCACCTTCGGCACGAGCAGCAGCGCGGGCCACACACCGTGCTCGGCCAACTCGACGAGATCCTTCAACCCGTGCACTGTGTCCGGCGCGTTCACGCGCACCCCCACGATGCCCGAAGCGCGGTCCTCGTCCTGGCCATCACGGCACAGAAAACCCAGCACCTCACCACGGGCCTCGGCCTTGCGCGGCAGGGGTACGGAGTCCTCCAGATCAAGCAGTGCGACGTCGGCACCTGCGTCGGCTGCCGATGCGAACCGGCCGGGCGACACCCCCGGCGTGACCAACCAGACGCCGCAGCCGACACCGTCGCGCGGCCGAGTAGGCCACGGATCGCGCACCGGACCTGTCATCGCCTCTCTCGCCTCGGTCTGTCGCATCGGACTCTCGCCGGCTGAGGACGGGCTCGACGTCGATGTCGTCATCGGAGGATCTTTTCCACGACCAACGAGCCGGGCGAGCACACTCTCACCGCGAGCTGGGCGTGCGTGAAGCGTCACGTACCGTCACACAGGAGACCAGGTCATCCCTGCCCATCCCGTGCTCATCTCTATGCATCCATTGTTCACATTGTCGTCGAAACCGCTGGTCACAGCGCTTCGTGAACTCGTCAAATGATCATCGTGAGGAAAGGTGGGCACCATGGCCGCACGCCGAAGCCCGAGGCACCCGGCAGGTCAGGACGACTCACCGCTGCGACAGGCCCGCACAGCGATCCCGGCCACCCTGGAACAGGTGTGCGCTGACCTCGACCGACGATCCAGCAATGGCTCCTCAGGCATCACACCCGGCATGCTGTCCGGCTGGGAACGTGGACGCCACGTCACCAGCATCAAGTACCGCAAAGTCCTGGTCGACTACTACCGCCGACCACCCGAACAGCTTTTCGCCCATCAGGACCTGCCTCTGACCGCGGCCGCCGAAACACCTCGATTACTCATCGGACACCATGACCTGCGCACCGCACTGACCGAGGTTGTCCGGACCGCCCAGACCTACCTCGCGGTCGTCGGCTCCCGTTCCCGTGACGCGGCCTACCTGGACACGATCGAAGAAGTCCTTGCCGACCGCCCCGAACTGGTGCACTACCGCCTGCTGTTCGGCCCGCCTCGACACCAGGTCCTCACCGACCACTTACTGCGCCTGGTCCGCCTCCGAGACCCGCACGACCGCAGCGTCGGGCTCAAGACCCTGCACATCGGCATCGTCGAGGACGACCCCGCCACCCCGGAGCGGTTCTTCTGCGCCTCCGAGTCCACCGCCGTCGTCCCCATTCCCTCCCTGACTTCCGCCGAAGCGTTCGACTCCGGCATCGTCCTGGAGTCCGGAGCCGCCGAACGGCTCATCGACCACGCCCGGCAGTTGTATGCCGGGGCCCGCAGGGTGGAGTCCGAACACGCCCTGCGAGCTCTGCCCGCGCACGACCACAGCCGATGATGGTCCCGTCGCAACGACCAAACGACAGGGGAGGTGCCGGTCGTGACTACCGGGCACGCTGACGATCAGCACACGGTGCTGGCCGCCGCGAAAGAGGACCACGAATCGGTGATCACACTGATCCGTGACCTGGTGGCCATACCCAGCCGCGGCGGTATCGACCCCTACGACCCGGTGCTCGACCACCTCGGCGGCTGGCTCGACCGTCACGGACTCTCCGTGACCCGACTCCGTGACGCGACCGGCGCCACCGTCGGTGTGACCTGCGAAGTCCGCGGCCTGAATCCCGGTCCGCGCTGGGTGTTCAACGCCTGTCTGGACACCGCGCCCTTCGGCGACGAACACGCCTGGACCCACCCGCCGACCTCCGCCGTCGTGCACGAGGGCTGGCTGTGGGGCCGCGGTAGCGCCGACTCGAAGTCCGGTGCCGCCATCTTCGCCCACATCCTCGCCCGCCTCGCAGCTCATCCTGAACGACTCCACGGCACCCTCGTCCTGCTCATCGATGTCGACGAGCACACCGGTGCCTTCGGTGGCGCGAAACGCTACTTCGAAGGCCCGGACGCCCCCGATGACGTCGCCGGAGTCATGATCGGTTACCCCGGCATGGACAAGCTCGTCGTCGGTGGCCGCGGCGTGTACCGCGTGGAACTCCACGTGCACGGCGTCGCCTCGCACTCCGGCGGCAGCAAAACCACCTCGAGCGCCATCGAGAAAGCCGCCCACCTGATCCGGGCTCTGTCCTCCTCGGACCTGCCCGACGGAACCGATCAGACCTTCCCGCTCCACGGCAAACTCACTGTGACCGCCATCAACGGCGGCCACGGGTTCTCCGCCACCCCCGACCTGTGCACAATCAATGTCGACATCCGCACCACCCCCACCTTCGACGACAGTGCCGCCGCCACGCTGCTGCAACAGCACGTCGCCTACATCGACAATGCGTGGCCGGACACCCGGACCACCCTCATCCACACTCACACTCGATGGCCCGCCTACGCGCTCCCATCCGACTCGCGACTACGACAGGCACTTCTCGAAGCCATGCGAATGTCAGGAATCGAGATCGAAGCCAAGATCGCCGGGCCCTCCAATATCGGCAACTACCTAGCCGGACTCGGCATCCCCGCAACAGCCGGGTTTGGTGCCGTCTACGTGGGTCTGCACGGCACCGACGAACGAATCAGACTGGACTCCCTCCCCACTGCCCAGGCGATCTACCACGCTGCCGCTCTCACCCTTCTCGACGAATGAACCAACGACGCCGTCAGCTGTCATACCGTGCGCTACATTCAACAGATGTCGACTCTCGACGTCCACGGTTGTGCATTCGAGAGTCTTCACGGTGAGGGTCGTGCCTGTGGCCTCAAGTCGCCTTTTCATGGACCTGGCAGGCTTCGGCGGTCCTGAGATGCTTTCGCGGTTCGCGACGTGGAGCCGGTATGAGTTGGATGCTGCGCTGGGATGGATCGAACGTAGTTGACAAAGCACCCTCATTCAGGGCGCCAGCAGGTCAGTCGGTGAACGTCATGCGGACACCACGGTTTTGCTGAGCCGGCCCTGGAAGGATATTTCCTGACGAATCACGGTCCTCCACGTACTGAGGGAAGTTGCTGCCTCTGCCAATTGCCGTGATCTGCTGGGCAGGTGCGTCGAGGCCGATCAGGAGATTGGCAACTGCTGTTGCACGAGCCTCGGACAGTGCGCGTTGGCCATCTGCAGGGCCAACATTCGCAGACGTGCCAGTGATCGTGACATGGCGTGACGGTGAGCCGTTCAGCCAGGTAGCGACTGGTTCGAGGATGGCTTGAGTCGCCGCCGGATCGATGAATTTGTCCATGTCCGGCTTGAATGGCTCATCCGAGAGAAAGCCGGTTCGCAAGTCGTTGGGCAGCAACAACTCTTCCATCTGCCCCGGTATGAACGCGGGCACTGGGGGTATCGGGATGGTGGCCACCTGTGGAACATTGTCCGGTGCTGTAGTTGTTCTCGGTTGATCGATAGTGGCAACACAGGCAGCCCCTCCGCCGCGCGCAACCGATGACCAGATGTCCGCAATGTTCATGCGCTGTGGTCGCAAAAGTGATTCCTGCGGCGGGGCGGTTTCTCCGAGACCGACAAAGAATACCGTCAACTCGCGTAAGTCGGGTAAGGTTGAGGTGTTATCCAGATAAGAGACAATATTGCGTGGTGGGGCATCGAGCATGTTTTGCTGCCGAAAATCGATCACCCCGCTTGTTGACAAGCCAGAGTCGACCAAGATCACCGTGCCTTTGTCTCCGTCGTTTTTGGCGATTCGGGACGCGGTTTCTAACGCGGCAAGAACGTTGACTTGTTCGTGGGCGGCACGGATGCCGTCAGCCTGCTTTAAGAAATTGGAGATTGAGCTGTCCCGCTGGGACGCGCTCTTCGCGTCGACGGTTAACGTGGTGGCTGCTGCAGGCTGGCCGTCCACGTTGACCAATGCGAGTTTTCTTGAGTCCATGCCAGCAAAGGCTTCACGCAGGATCGGTCCGACAACTGAGTCAGCCGGCAGTCGAGGACTCATCGCCCTGCCGGATACCGCAAGGACGACGGGCCCACTGTCGGGAACCCGGCATGAGCCGAACGCAACCCCGGTGGCGGTCGGCGCCCGGATGGCGGACGGCGCGATCGGTGAACCGTCGGCCAGCGAGAAGAACACCCAGGCGCCTAGCAACATAACGCCCAGGCGAACAGGTCGTTCCGAGGCGACCGTTGGTGTCGCGTGCCCGCGCTGCTCCTGCACGAGTTGGCGCAGCGACAGCCACAAGATCAGCGCGACGAGCACAACCACGGCGCCCCATACCCATGGAATTTTGCTCTCGGGTACATCGACGGAGTTCGTTGCCATGTTGCCTACCAGCGCCAAAGCGGCCGTGGCCAACACCATGACGGCGGTCGCCTTGCGTCCCAATTTCACTCCCCGAAGTCTCCACACGTGTCAATGCGGTGTATCGGCCGTCACGGCCGACCCGCTACAAGTACGGCACCGGTACCGGCTTACTCGGGGGCGTGACTGCCCACGCAGCCAGTTGACGTTCAGGGAGCGAGTCACAGCGCCCCCCGAACTAAGTGGGCTCGAGCAACGCAATCAGCGACGTGTTCGAAATCCTGCCTCGTGTGCGCGATATTCGGGAGATCACCCCGCTTCCGGCGTAGGAGTACGAGTCTGCCGGCCTGGAGGCACACCGATCCGTTCCAGCGCGCCGCGCTGTCCTGTCAACGCGATCGTGTGGGCGTGGTTCAGCGCCACGTAGGTCGCGGTCTTCGTACGATGCCTTCGGGCGCGTGCTCTGCTGCTACTCGAGGAGAATCGCGGAGAGCGGTGGGTGGCCGAGGCTGGTCAGTGTTCGGTCGAGCCAGCGGGATTCGTCGGCGTACCAGAGCACAGGCTCCATCCCCCGACCCGACGGCAGGATGATCTTCCGGCTCGTCGTGGGCATGGCGAAGGCGAGTCGACTTCGCCGTCCGGGCAATGCTCTTTGCAGCGCAACAGGACCGGCGGTCAACGTCTCGGTGGTGGGCAGCGGACTGAGCAGTCGGGAAGTGGCACGGGTCGAATGGACCGTGTACTCCTCGACCGACCCCGAGGTGCGTGGCGTGCCGTCGGTGAGGAGCACCCCGCGAATGTGAGGAGCGTCCTGGAGCAGGATGGCGATGTTGGTGGCCAAGTCGTCGAGACGGTGCGGCAGTGGCTTCGTGCTCCAGTCGGTGAGCTGGAACAGATCACCGACCTCGTCGATGCGAATCCACGCAGGTGGCCCGCCAGCTGTCTGCCGGATTTTTTTGGCGAGGCGCTTCGCGACACGGCCCCACCGGTCACCCTCCAGCAAGGACCCTTCGTACACGCTCCCCGAGGGTTGCTGGCCAGCCTGATAGACCTGCGCGGTCGTTCCCTGATAGTCGTAGGAGCGAGGAGTTCCGTCAGCCCCTGTGGCGGCACACACCTGGGCGAGCTCGTCGGCCCAGAGTGCTGCTGCCGTGTCATCGAGCCGCTCGTCCGAGCGCACCACGATCGAGACACCGTGCTCGGCTTCCAGAGCGAATCGCGTGAGCTGGACGTCGTGGGACCACTGTGTGATCTCCTGGGACTGGCGGTCGTGGGCCAACGTGGTGACCTCGACCGAGTAGTCCAGCCCGCCTCGGCTCATCCACAGATCGGGTTTTTTGCCCGAGGGAAGAGCGCGTTCGTAGCTGACGTTCCAACCGTCGGAGAGCGCGAAGGCGGCGACCTCCAAGCAGAGAGTGAGGTGCGCGAACTGACGCAGCGCTGAAAACGTGTCCTCGTGGATCCGCTGGGCGTCAGCGAGCAGGTCTTGGCCGCCCGTGCTGCTTCGCACCAGATGCGCGCGGACGGCGAATTCCAGCAGGCGCACAACCGCAGTCTGGTTGGTCAACGGCCACCAGCCTTGCGCCATCAGTGGGACCGTGCCCGAGGTGTTGCCGTTGTCCGTCAACCAGTTCTCGCCCAGCAGCGCTGCGACTTCGTCAACCGCCCAGGCCAGTGTTTCCCGGCCGAGTTCGGTCACCGCGGCGGTGTGGACCTGTGCCCATCGAGGCCACGTGAACTCATCAGCGTTGTCAGGCATCGGTGCGTGCGTGTCTTCCGGGATGAGTGCTCCCTGCCGTGTCCTTGTCGCGGTCCGACGAACGAGAAGCACTCATCGGATAGCAAAGACCTTGTGGTCGTCAGCCTTGGGCGGCATGAAACTTATCGATGATCTCAGCCGAGATACGTCCGCGGTCGTTGATGGCGAAACCGGCTTCTCGAGCCCAGGCCCGGATCCGTTGGTTCTGCTCGTGATCTGTGGGTGCAGGGGATGCCGCGCGGCTTCGTCGGCTCGCGCCGCCCGTGCGTCGACCGTGCGAGACGAAGGCTGCCAGTTCGTCACGAAGCCTTGTCGCGTTGCCGCCCGACAGGTCGATCTGGTAGTCGACCCCGTCCAAGCCGAACGTCACCGTCTCGTCAGCGGTGCCGCCGTCGAGATCGTCGACGAGCTCGATAATCGTCTGTTGTGCCATCGATTCCCCCTGTGGTGACGACCGATATGTTCGAGGATGCTCACTCCGAATCCTCGAGTCGACTTCTGATGTTACGTCAAATGTTACGGGGATCCTGCTTTCCCGTTCTGTCGGATCATGTAGTCGGGAACCAGTTGGTCCACCACGTGGATGGTGTCAGGCCGTCCATCCGCGTAGGAGAGCGCGAACTGCACCACGCCGAGAAAACTGCCGGCTGCACCGGGGAACCATCCCGTCAGCGCGGCCTCGACCGTGCCGGTGAGATCCAGGCCATCGGGTACAACATGGCGAGGACGGCTCGGATCGGGGGCGTACAGGCGGCTCAGGTCGACGCGGTACGGCTTGTACACGGGCCGCCGCCCATGCACCGCGTCACCGGACCACTCGGTGTACAGGCTATTGATCACGTGCATATTCTAGTCGAACAAGTGTTCGATCCGATGAGGTGATGTTTCTGCGCAATCGCCTGCTCCAGACTGTGCCGGGTGTCGATCACGGCCCCCAGGGGTAGTGCTGCGCGCCCTCGTCGAACGCGCGGTTCAGTTCCGAATCGGTGACGAGCTTGTCGGGGCGCAGGGAACTGCTGTCGTCGAGTCCGGCCGCGCGCAGTACTGCCCAGACCGCTTGTGCGACGGCGGCGTACTGGCGGTTGGGCAGGCCGGGCGGCAGCCGCACTTCGAGGCGTCGCATCTTCACGCCGCGACCGTGCCACCTGACCAGTGAGGCGCGATAGTCCCCGGTTGGGCGACTTTTCGCAGGTCAATTGGCCAATGGTCAACGTGGGGGAGAACGCGGCCGCGCCGATCACGCCATCGCATCGTCGAATTCCCACACGGCCAAGCGCGTATCGACGACCGCCGCATCCACGGTCACCTGGTCCATCACTCGGCTCACCCTATGCCGACGGTGACACACCTCGGCGCCGGCTCAGTGGATAGCTGTTCGGAAGGCCGCGCCGAGCCGGACACGCGACAACAGAGCATCCACCACACGAACAAAGATCATTACCCTTCGGTATGACACCGTGCGGGGACTACAAAGAGGTTTCCTGCAGGACTGTCCGGCGAGCCGGACGGGACACGGCGTCGAATCAGGACGGCCGGGGGCACCGTCGTCCAGGGGGAGGCAGGACGGCGATGGCCGACGAGCACGAGAGCATGCTGAACAGCAACACCGAGCAATTGCTGTTCCTGGCGCTGTTCGCGGCGCTGGGCAGGAACTACGAGATGGTGCGGCGACACGCGCAGGCAGTGGTGGAGCAGGATCCGGTGGCTGGCGCGGCGATCCCGAACGCGGTCGGCCGACTGATGGCTCAACTGCTCGACGGCCTGCTGGCCATCGGCGTGGACACCAACGTGCGCCTGCAGCCCGCCCTGGACTTCGCCGAACTGGCTGCCGTCACTTGCGACCTGACTGAGCGGGCCTTGCCCGCAGTGATCGACCTGCTGACCGCCGCCGTGCGCCGGTCGGGCGACGAAGATCCGGTCATGGACCGCCTGTGTCGTGAACCGGAGTTGGCGGGCGAGGTGCTGTCGGTCATGATCGTCGCTTCCGCCCAGCGCTTGGCCGTGGGCATGGCTGGCGACCGGAAGGACCGCCGAGCTCGCGACGATCACGGACTGACCAACGGCGAGCACTCAGCTCCGCACGATCGGCGACAGGCCGGTCCTGGCGACGGCACGGTGGACACCGAGTGCGATCGGTTGCTTGACGATCACGGGTGAGGGTGGTTGCGAGGTTGGGTAGCGTCAGCCCGACGTTCCTGTCAGCTTCCAGCGCGAGGTAGTTGTTGAGCGCCTTGGTGAACAGGTCGATCGCTTCGTCATGGGGCCAGTACTGCTTGGCCGTCGATGGGCCATCCTGGGCGGCCACAGGATGGCCTGGTCACGGCGGAAGCGGTGGTGTGCGGCCCTCCGCAGCCGGAGAAAGGGCCGCACACCACCGCGGTCAGGGACACTTACCGCGATGGTGAGTGCGAGTCCGCGCCGCCGGACTGTCGAAGGATGGTCATTCGGTGACGACGGGCACGGAGTCGCGCAGCTTGACCGGTGCGGTCGTGGTGATCGGGATGCGAGGGTGGGGAATCGTTCCGCCCTGGGCGGCGGTCAGCGGCAGATCGCTGCGGATCTTGCCGCTGGTTACCGCGTCGGCCCATGGCTTGTAGTAGGCCACACCGGTGGCCACGTCCGGGGTGACCGCGCACAGGTCGGACCCACCGCGACTGATGATGCCGAACTGGACCACCCTGCCGTGGACCTTCCCGATGACCGGGCCGCCGGAATCGCCGTTGCAGTTGCCCTTGCCGTCCTTGTGCTCGTCGGTGCAGATGTCGTGGACGGTGATCGCCCCGTCGGCGCCGCAGCGGTTCGCGGGTACGACTCGGGTGTCGAGCTGCTGCAGCGTCATCGACCCGGTGGTGGCGTCGTTGGAGGTCCGGCCCCAGCCCAGCGCGCGCAGCGGGAACCCGAGCCGGGGCTCCCAGTTCGCCAGCGGGACCGTCCGAGCCTTCGCCGGCGAGGCCAGCTGCATCAGAGCGAAGTCACCCGCGGGGATCTCCTCCCTGGGCACGGGACTGGTGTCGGCGATCCAGTCCCAGCCGGAGAACACCACGATGCGTTTGACCGTGACCGGCGCGGCCTTCGACCGGTCGACGGTGCCGGCGCGTACGTGGAAATCGCGGTTCTCCACCGGCACCCACACCGGCGGGGCGTGGAAGTCCGGCCGGTCACCGAGACCCGCCGCTGACAGACCTGCCGCTGACACGTCGGCGGGCAGGTTGGTCACGCAGTGCGCCGCCGTCACGACCCAGTCCGACTCGATGTCGGAGTAGGTCCGCAACAGGTTTCCGGTGCAGTTGAGCCAGTCGGTGCGGGCCGGGGTGGTGCTGTCGTACTCGATCGCCGCTGCGGCGTAGGGCTGGGTGGCGGGCTGGCCGCCCACGATCTGGGTGCCGATGTCGCCATCCGGATCGGCGGTCTGGGCTGCGACCTGGGCGGTGGCTGCGCCCGTGCCGCCCAGCATCATCGTGGCCGCGAGCAGGGCGGTGACTGCTCGCGTCATCGGGCGTCCGGCGTGGTTCACGATTCTCCTTGCGGTGTATGCGGATGTAGGGATGTGCGGAGCGGTGGTGTGAACGAGGCTCCGCGTCGAGATGGGACTGCGGGAGCGGCAGATCGCCGTGGTCCGGTCGGTAAGACCGGAAGGTTCGTCGGGCTGTGTGGTCGATGCCAGCCGGTCATCGACCACACAGCCCCGTACGCTCCTACTGGGTGGCGCTGTCGATCGCCGCGCCGTTGGCAGTCTTGGGAGTGACCGGCCCGTGCTCGTTGCAGCTCCTGGGCTGCATCGGGTTGTGGGTCGTGGCCTCCGAGGCGGCAACGGTGGTCCCGCAGTCGCTCCAGTGCTTCATCGGCTCGGCCGAGGCACTGCCCGCGCCGAGCAGCGCGATCGCCACCGCCGCGCTCGCGAGGCCTGCTGCCGCACGTCGAATGATCACTGCTTGATCCTCACTTCTTATCGTCTCGCCGAACTGTCGCCCGGCGATGTGTGCAGGTGGTGCTACCGCGTGATGCGGCGGCGATACTCAAGGCGGTGCGCTACCGGTGAAGGTTTCGCTTGTTGTCCGCAGTTGCGGAGGCACGAACGAATCCGGCTCGCACACCGTGGCCGAGTTCGCCATAGGACGCGATCGCACTCCGTAGGACAACGGGACGTCCTGTCGGAGCCGACGCATCGGTCGTGCGACTGTCCGAGTTCGAGTCACGCGTCGGACAGTGACGATCTTGAAGGCGGCACAGGAACGACGTAAGTACACGTCGCGTTCTGCACCGCGTTTTGCAGCCGGGCAGACGACACTTCCGCCGAGTAACTCGCGGCGTGGACGGTGGTACACCGATCAAAGTCCAGTGTGGAGCGTCCGAACATTTCGGGTTCGTCGAGCACTACCCTTCCGGCAAACCCGATGGCTTGCGAGATAACGTGATCGTGCAACACGAGTTGGTCATCCCGGCCCTTGCGGGAAGCCGTGAGACACACCTTCACGCCATCGAAGCGCCGATATCGTGCAGCACGTCGCACCGGTTCACCCGGCTTGACCATCCCGCTGAGTCGGAACCGGTGATGGTGTGGTTCACGCTCATTCGACAACGCTCAACACACACAAGATAGTTGGGCGCTGTGGTCACTACCCGCTGGGAAACGGCCTGACGCCACCCTTGACCAGGTCAGCCGACCTAGCGGCAATCACTCCATCGTTCAAACAGGCCAGAGTGCCGTGTCACGGTCGTTCCCGGTGGCGCCGAGTCGAACTGCGGCCAGCGCGTCCAGGAACGCCCGGACCTCCGGAATGGCGTGGTGCGCAGACAGTTCGGTGCCCAACCTGTCCAGACGGACCTGGACGCGCGTCGACGCCACCGTTCGTGTGACCGCTGTGACCGCGCGTCCCGTGTTCGCGGCTTCGGCGATCCTCCCACTGTCTTTGAGTACTGCGGCGAGGGTGAGGTGAGCCAGCGCACGGGACCGCACCCGATCGGCCGGGAGCAGTCCGAGAGCGCGCATTACCTGCGTCTCCGCGTCGTCCATATCGCCGAGGAGGTGCAGACACAGCGCGCTCTCGGCGGCCAGCGCCGCGTCGTCGAAGCCGGGAATCCCGCTGTCGACGACCTCGTCGGCACGGTCCTGTAGCACGGCGCGGGCTTGGCTGAGCGCGATCAGACAGGACGCGCGGTCCACACGCATGGCGTGCGCGCGTGCTGCCATCGTGTGCAGCCGCGCGACCAGCGCGGTGGTTCCCGACGTGTGTCGGACATGGGACAGGCCGGTTTCGGCCAGGCGTGCCGCGTCCTCGTCGTGGCGCAGTTCACCTGCCAGGTAGGACATCGAGGCGCAGGTCATCGCGGTCTGCGTGGCGTCCGAGGCCGCGGACGCCAGGCGGAATGCGCGGTCGAAGTGCCGGCGCGCCACGTGGTCCCTGCCGGTGTCGTGGGCCACCCACCCGGCGCAGTCGGTCAGCGACGCGGCTGCGGAGAACACCGCGGCGGCATTGCCGCTGTCCGGATCGAGTAACAGCGGGGCGACCTCGGCCTGCAGGTAGCGGCGCACGTGCGGGTATAGCAGACCACCGCCCCTCTGCTGGTCGGCGATGTAGAAGGAAGCGGACACGCCTTGAATCGTCGCCACCACCGCGTGCTCCGGGCCCCCGAGTGCTGGCACAGGGAGAGTGTCGGGTTGATCCGGTGTCGTGAGCAGCGGTTCGCGGACGCTGGAGGTCGGAGGAAAGAAGCCCAACTCGGTATCGGTGGCCACACCCAGGACATGGCGGAACGCCGCGCGCCGCGCGGCTTTGGGCCAGCGGACGTACCCGTTCTCGTATTGGCTGATCAACCGGTAGGTGACCAGTTCGCTGACGGGCGCACCGCAGTCGATCAGATACTTGTTGATCGCGTCGGCCAACTCCGCCTGAGTCATGGCGGTGTTCGGGTCGGTCGGCGACCTGGTTCGCTGGCGGGCGGTGTGCAGCCGGGTGTTGATCTCGCGATTGCTCGCGGAAACCACCGTGTCATCTCCTGCATGGTGATATGGACAATCGGATCAGGGCTATCGCACCGGGCGTGGGGCGGTTGCCCGTGGCGCCGCGCGTCGACGGGGTGGCGCACAGCGCGACACCCACTGCGACAACGATCTGCGGGGGTGGTTGGAAGTACCTACGACAGTGCTGCGGTGCCTTCCGAACGCTCTCGTCATGGCCGCGGTCAGGCAGACCCCTCGCACCCAGGGCTGCCGGTGGCGTTGGCTGTGTCCACATCAGCCAGGTGCGCGCGGACACGGTGTGCCTTGGGCGAGTGGAGCAGTTCGAACAGTCGCAGTGCTTCCTCATGACAACGCCGCGCCTCAGCGATCCGCCCACAGCGGACATACAGCTCCCCCAACGCATCGAGTGCGTCGGCTTCCTCCGCTCGGGCACCGTCGCGCCGCATCGACTCGACCGCGCCCAGCAGGTACTGCTCCGCGCGGACATGGCTACCTGCGAGGGTGTGCGCTCGACCCAGCGCGGTGGCCACACGGTTGGCGTTGTACTGGTCGGGAGGCACCAGATCGGCGAACACCTGCGTGGCGTGGTCGAGAAGAGTGATCGCCTCGGTCGCTTGACGATCACGAGTGAGAGTGGTTGCGAGGTTGAGCAGCGTCAGTCCGACGTTCCTGTCAGCTCTCAGCGCGAGGTAGTTGTTGAGCGCCTTGGTAAACAGGACGATCGCTTCGTCGTGGTTGCCGCGTCGCAGGGCCAGCAGCGCCTGGGCTTCGACCACGTCGGTGATCCCTCGCGTGTCGTCCAGGCGTGTCCACCACCGCACACTGTCGTTCAGCAACGACTCGGCGGTGAGATGGTTTCCCAGAGTGCTGTGCACCGAGCCCAGGCGTTTGAGCATGTCGGCGATCGCGAACGGCTCACCCCACGCTGTGGCGGCATCCACGCCCAACTCGTCGACGACGAGACGATCGGAGTAGTACTTCAACCGCAGAAACAGTGGCCACAGCCCATCGCACACGTGCCACGCCAGCTGGTGCAGCCCACGGGCGTGGGCGGTGCGGGCGACGGTGATGAGGGTCGCGCGCTCACGCTCCAACCATTCCACAGCGGATGTGCTGTTCTGGAAGCCGACGCTGTCGACCTCGCAGGTCGGCGTATAGGTCAAGCGCCGTCGGTGCGGGGTCACGGCCAGGTCCGCGGCGAGCAGACGACGCCGGTAGTACTCCAGGATTCGTCCCCGCGTCGCGGCCGGCTCGGCGTGGCTGTCCTCGCGTTGGGTGGCCACTCGAGCGTGATGGGAGATCGAGGGATCCACGCGGTATCGCTGTTCACCCAGATCGGTGACCAACCCCGCACCGAGCAGGTGTCGCAGAACGGGTCGCACTCGGGCGAGGCTGGTGTCCAGCGCGGCCGCGGCGACACCGAGTTCCCATTCGGCTGCGGGATGGCCGCTCAACCGGCGATGCAGCAGCGCCGCGTCGGCGGGTAGGCCGTCGTAGGCCAGGTCGATCATGGTGTGCACCTTGTCGGAGTCATGGTCGGACTCGGTGAGATCGACGGCCAGATCGGCCAGGGACAGATGAGGGTGTTGTGTGAGCAGCGAGGCCGCGAGGACCACGGCCAGCGGGATGCCGCCGCACCGTCGCACCATCTCGAGCGCGGCCTTGGGGTCTGCTCGCACACGGGCGGGGCCGGCAAGCCGCTCCACCAGCCCGATCGCATCTGCCTCGGCCAGCGGGGTGAGCGGCAGGTAGGCGGTGCTGTACGCGGCCAGCAGGGGCAGCGGCCGCCGGCTGGTGATCACCACCAACGCGTGCGACGAGGCGGGCAGGAGGTCCGGTAGGTGCCCGTTGTCCGATGCGTCGTCGACCAGGACCGCCAGACGCCGTCCGGAGGTCACCGTCCGATACAGCCCCGCGAGTTCGCTCGGATCGACCGGAACAGCACCCGGTGGAACGCCCAGCGCGCGGACGAGCCCGCTGAGCGCCTCACTGACCGTCTGAGGCTCACGGGACGCGGTGGCGCGCAGGTCGACCTGCAGCAGACCGTCGGGAAACCGGGCGGCGTTGTCGTGCAGCCACCGCAGCGCCAACTCCGACTTCCCGGAACCGCCGAGTCCGACCAGCAGGACAACCGCGCACGCACCGGCTGGTCGAGGACCGGCGAGCGCTTCGTCCAGAGTGCGGCGGTGGTCGACGCGATCGGTGAAGTGCGGGGTGGTGGCCCGAAGCTGGTTCGGTGCGTGCTGCGTTTGTCGTCCAAGCCAGTGTTCGTGGTGTGGTCCTGTGTGGAGGTGGACGTCTCCGCCGATCGTGCCAGCCTGAAGGATGGTGCCCAGCGTGATCCCGTGCACGGAGTTGTCAGTCGCCGATGTGCCCGTCGTTGCCTCGGTGCCGCCGTGCTGGGCAGGTGGCGTCCCAGGTGTGGGCGCCGCGGGTGATGTCATGGGCGCGTCTCGCTGTCGAGATGACCGTCGAGTCGCTGGGCCTGCATGGGGTGGCCGGCTGCCAGGAAGTACTCGTGTGCCGTGCGGTATTGCTCCTGGGCTGTGACGGTGTCTCCGAGTGCGGTGGCCGCGGTACCGAGCAGTTCATGGGCCTCGGCGAGGTAGAGCGGGGCGGCCGCATCCTGTAGCGCGGACAGTGCCAAGCCCAGGACGTGCACGGCGGCTTCCGGTCGTCCGGCGTTGAGCTGCACGCGCGCGAGGGTGGTGCGGGCGCGGGCGGCCTCGACCGCCCGCCGGATGTCGGTATCGAGCAGGTCGACCGCGATCTGTGCCGCGTCGACCGCGGCGTCGTGCTGACCGAGATCGCTGAACACCAAGGCCCGGTCCCGGTAGCGCAGGCCGAGCGCGCCGGGCGGTGCGTTGCGGGCGCGGTCGGCGGCAAGGGCGTCACTGTTGTGGATCAACGCCGCAGACGGGTTCCCGGCCGCGCGCCACACGCCGGTCAGGACGGAGTGCGCGGTGGACAGCGACCATCCGTCGTCGCGGGCATGCGCGCGCAGCAAGGCGATTGATCCGGCCTCCAGCGCAGGGTCGTGCCGTCCCAGCAACGATTGCGCCCACGCCAGCCGCGCCCACCCGGTGGCGGCGTAGAGGTGGTCGAGCCGGTCGGCGGCCATCGCCGCGCGCAGTTGGACGACGACCATCTGCTCCACGTGACCGCCTTGGCGCAGCCCGGCCCACAGCGCTTCGCCGAACATCCACACCAGGTCATCGCGATCCAGCCGTTCGGCGAGTTGCTGGCCGGCCAGGACGGTGTCTCGTTCGACCTCCAGCCAGGCGACCGCGGCGGCGCGGTCGCCGAAATCGGGGAGCGAATCTGTGTAGAGCGGAGCGAGGTGGCGCTTTCCCGACGCCAGGAGCTGTTCCACCGCGGCGGTGTGTCGCAGGTAGTGGTCCAGAATCCGTCGCTGAGCCGCCGCGCGAACGGACTCTTTCTCCTGGGTGGGGCCGGGGTCGAGGTCTCGGAGGGCGTCCGGAGTCTGCCATCGGTCGTGCCGGATCGGTTCGATCAGGTTCGCGTGGAACAGCTCGGTCAGTGCGGCGTTGGCGCGATCGGTGCTGGTGTCCATCAGCGCGGCCGCGGCGTTGAGGCAGAAGCGGGGTGCGGGCAGCAACGGCAGCCGTCGGTGCAGCACTGCGGCGTCGTCGGACAGGGTGTCGTGGGCCATGATCACGGCGGATTCCCAAGGGTGTCGTGTGGTGCTGTGATGGAAGAACGTCGTGGCCAGAGCCGTGATGCTGTGCTCTGGCCGGGCAGCCAGCCGGGCGCCGATCAGATGAGCGGTGAGCGGATGCTGGCGGCAGGCATCGGCCAGCGTGCGGAGCTGGTCGCGTTCGGCGTCGGCGCGGACGGAACCGGCGTAGATGGTGAGCAGGTCGAGGATCACCTCGGACGTCAGCGGCGATACCGGCAGGAACTGGGCGCCCACGAGAGCGAGGTCGACCAGGTGTTGACCGCTGGTCATCACCAGCAGGCCAGCGCGCGAACCAGGGATCAGCGTGAGGACCTGGCTTGCCTCCGCCACGTTGTCCACGGCCACCAGCAGCCGCCGTCGGTAGGACAGGGTGCGCCAGAGCCCGATCAAGTCAGCGGTCCGCAGGGGCACCGCGTCGGGCGCGACACCCAAGGCTCGCACCCAACCGCCGAGCACCTCCTCCACGCTGGCGGTGGCCAGGTCGGCGTGCAGGTGCCCGTCGGGGAACTCGTCAGCGTGCTCCTGCGCCCACTGCGTCACCAGTGCCGTCTTGCCGACACCGGGCATCCCGGTCACGAGCACCACGCCACCGCCGGCGTGCACCGTGAGCTCGGCTCGCTCCCTCGCGCGGTCGACGAACAGCCGGGCGGTGGGCGGCAGTTGATGGGGGATCGGTACCGCGGGCCGAGCAGGCAGGTGGATCCCGACGGTGTGGGCCTGCACTACCTGCCCGAACACCGTGCCGGTGATGTAGTTGCAGGTAACGCTTCCATCGTTCGTGATCGGACCCGCCGAGGAGTCGACGTGTCCGTCACCCGCAGCGCGAACCACTGGTGGTGTCCGTCTGTCGTCGGTCACCGGCTACTCGGTTCCGGCGCTCAGGCGTGCACGAGCCGCAGCAGCACGTCCAGGATGACCGGCCGAGTGGTAACAGCGGGCTGCGCTCCTGTAGCGCTCGTCGGCGGCCAACGCGCCCTGCGACGGAGTGACGGCGTCGCCGAGCAGCATCAGCGCGTCGGCGACGTACACCGGTATCTCGGCCAGCAGCGGCAGCGCACGCTGCAGCGTCGTGATCGCGTCGAGGTGCCGACCGGCGGCGAGCTGCATGTCGCCCAACACCGTCAGCCCACGCCCGGCCTCCACCACCCGGTCTGGATCGGCCAGGGTGAGGTCGGCGCCGACACGAGCGGCCTCGACGGCCTCGCCATGGCGGCCCAACGCGCGGAGCGCGGCGGCCCGGTGCCGCAGCCGCAAACCGAGCACCCAGCCCGGCTCGCCGCGGGCCTCATCGATCGCGTAGGCCTGATCGATGTGCCCCAGTGCCGTCCCAGGATCTCCGGCCGAGACCAGCGCACGGCCCAGACCGGCGTGCGCGGTCGCACGCGACCAGTCATCCCCGTAGTGCTCCGCCCACCGCAACGCCGTAGTGCATGCCTCGATCGCCTGCTGGTGCTCACCCAACCAGGTGAAAGCCCATCCGAGCCGCGAGTAGGCCGCGGAGATGTAGAGATGCCCGACCCGCTCCGCGGCGTCCGCGCCACGCTGCTGAACCCGCACCATCACCTCGCGGTGCCCACCGTGCAGCAGCCCGGTCCACAACGCCTCGGCGAACTGCCACACCATCTCGTCCCAACAGTGCTGGGCGGCGACCTCTTGGGCCGCGACGAGGTTGCCTCGCTCGGCCTCGAACCAGGCAGTTGCGGCAGCCCGGTCATCGAACACCGGCAACGGGTGGTCATACAGTGCGGCCAGCCGTCGCTTCCCGGCTGCCAAGCTCGCCTCGACAGCCGCGGCGTGCCGCAAGTAGTGCTGCACCACCCGCCGGGACGCCGTGGTGCGCTCGCCGTCGCGATCGTGCTCGGCGGCAGCGCGGTTGCGCGCGTGCTCGCGCACCAGCGGCGGCATGGCGAAGCGGTCGACCCCGGATTCGACGACCAGGTTGGCCTCGAGCAGTTCGCCCAGCACGGTGTCCGCGAACCCGATACCGCAGTCCAGCAGCACCGCCGCGGTCGCCACGGTGAAATCGGCGCCGGGCAGCAAAGGCAGCAGCAGGTAGAGGCGTCGCGCGGGGGGACGCAAGTGGTCGTCGGCGAGCATCAGCGCGGACTCCTGCACGGTGCGGGAGGTGGACAGACGGTCAAGAAACGCCGCGCTCACCGCAACGATGGTGCTGCGGGGGCGAGCGGCCAGCTGACGGCCGACCGTGCACACCGTCCAGGGATGTCCCCCGCAGGCTTGGGCCAACGTCGCGAGCGCGTGGGGCTCAGCGGCGGCGCGGGTCTCGCCCGCGAAACCGGTGAGCATGTCGATCGCGCACCGCGTGCTCACCGGCGCCAGCGGCACGGTGCGCACGCCGTCCACCGCGAGATCACCAAGGCGTCGGCGACTGGCGACCACCGTGAGGCTCGTAGGCGAGGTAGGCAGCAGAAGACGAACCTGGTCGGGATGCGTGGCGCCGTCCACGACCAGCAGCAGGCTCAAGGACCGGGTCATCGTGCGCCACAGCCCGATCCGATCGGACTGCCCAACGGGAATTGCCTCGGGCGCCACGCCCAGTGCGCGTAGCCAGCCCGGCAGGATCTCTTCGACCACCGCGGTGCCTCGCGTGGTGAGGTCGGCGTGCAGATGACCGTCGGGGAACCGGTCACCGTGCTCGCGTGCCCACGCCAGTACCAACGCGGTCTTGCCGATCCCGCTCACACCGGTGATGACCACTGCGCCTGCGGTCGAGGCGGCGACCGATACCTGCTCGCGTTCGGTCGTGCGGTTGACAAAGCCGCGACGTGGGGGAGGCGGACACTGGAACGGCACTGGACACGGGGGAGCAGCGGGCACACGAACAGTGCTACTTCCGGCGTGGATCAGTACACCCGCCTCGGTGTCCTGTACTGGGCGGCTGTTGTGGGCGATGCCGGTCGAATCGGCGGTCACGGGAGGAGCACCTCGGCGATGGTGGTGATGATGTCGTGGTGAATTCGGTGCACCGAGTTCTGCCCGCGTTCGTGGCGTCGAACCGGGTTCCCTCGGGTGCCGGTCACCGTGTGGCCGCAGTCCTGCAATTCCAGTCGCGAGGTGACGTGGGTACGTCGGATGGCCATCACGCCCACCACCGCTGCGTCATCGCCGTCGTGGCCTCGTCGAGGCTGCGCACCACCACCAGTCGATCGCAACCGACGTAGTCACCGGCCGACGAGGCGTCGTCGGTGATCCACATCGCACGGCCGCCCAACTCGAGAACAGGTGCGATGTCCTCGCACCAGCTGTCACCGACATGAACCAGGTCCTCGACGCCGACCCCCTCGTGGGACGCGACAGTGTGAAAAACCTGAGGATTGGGCTTGACGACCCCGTGGCGCCACGACGTGTGGACCGCCGTCAGATGGGGAGCGAGCCCTTCGCGGACCGGATCGAGACAGCTCTCGGCGAACACCGAGGTATTGGTGATCAACACGACCGGGGCATGGACAGCGGCTGCCGCGACCGCGGCACGGGCCCCGTCGAGCAGCCGGTACGGCGCGAGCGGCACCGTCCCGAAACCGAAATCACCGACGTCGATCATCAGCGCCGTACACGTGCGTCGCACCAGCGCGGGCGTGAGAGCGTCACGGGAAGGAAGCGTCTTCAACCCCAGCACGTCGCGCAGAATCCGCCGAACCTCGGGCGCGGGCAGCGGGGAGAGGTCGGTCAGCGCCTGAGCGTGGCTGCGACCGACCAACTCGGCTACTGTCCCCGCCACATCGAACGAGATCAGCAACGATGGCATGGATATCTCCGTAGGTGAGAGAGCGAGAGAGTCGACACGGCCACGGCTGCAGCGGCCAGGATTCCGATCACGGCGAGGACTCACCCCGTGACTCCGCAGGGTGCGGTGTCGGCGACAGGACGCCGAGGTGAACCAGTTCCTCGACTTGCGAGGGATAGAGGTCACCGCGCGCAGCCCTCTTGCGTGTCCGCCGCAGCCAGGCATGGAGGTCGAAACCGGTGTCGGTGCGGGTGCCATTGCCCACCGAGGAGATCGAACCGTGCTGCCGCACGTAGGCGCGGACTTCCTCTATCGCGCGCGTCCATGAACCGCGGATATCCGGGGTCCAGTCGATGTTCAGCTCATCGAGCAGGGCTTGGCGATCCGGAGCGAGGCGTCCATAGGCTTTCAGCGTCCGTTGTTTTCTCAGCCACGTCGCCAACCGCACATTGTCCGGGTGGTCGTCGTCAGAGGTGATGTCGACAGCGCCGGTGGTAGCGAATCGTTGCCGGACGATCTCATAGGTATGGAGCCACTGGCGCTCCTTCACGCCCTCGCTGGTCCAGTCGATGCCCAACTGGTTGAGGGCGGCCACGTGTTCTGCGGCTATGGTGCCCTTGCTGTGGCATTCACGTTGCCAGTCCAGCCACTTGGCCAGGGCCTTGGCGTTGACGTCGTCGGGTTGGGTATCGGTGGCGAGTACGTCGAGGTGGCCGTGATGTGCCCGATACCGTTCGGCGTCGGCCAGGCACGCGATGGCTCGCCTCATGTGGGCCTGCTCAGCCCACTGCATGCCGAGCTCGTCCAGGACGTGCACTCGGTCCTGTGGCAGCTTCCCGTCCCGTCGCATCCGCCGTTGATTCGACATCCACGAGTGGACGCGGACACCGGCGGGCGTGACCGTGTCGCACGGCACGGTGATGGTTCCGTGTCGGTCACGGCAATCGCGAAGAAACGCGATCATGTTCCGCCAGGATGTCTCGGATGGATCCCAGACGATGCCCAGTTCCTCCAGGGCCTCTACGCGGGAAGCATCAAGCGTTTCGGCGCGGTACGCGCTGCGCAGATTCGCCAAGAGGTTGCACATCTGCGTGTAGTTGTCGTCGTCGACGTGGGGAGTCAACGATCCGTGACGGGTATGCAGAGCGCGCAGGGCCGAGAGTTTGGTTTCCCATCGGCTGTCCAGCGGCGCCCAGTCGATGCCCAGCGCGTCCAAGGCCGCGATCTGTTCCTCGCTCAACCGGTTGGCGTTGCGGGACGCCCGCTGGCGGTTGATCCACTTGTGCAGGTCCCACTGCTGCCCCCGCAGGTCCAGGCACGGTGGATGCTTCGGTGGCACCCGCAAGTGGCCGTGCTGGGTGTGAAACCGGGCTGCGGTGTCGAGGCGGTGTTGCCAGTCGGCTTCGAAGACCTGCTGCCACACCATGCCCAGCGCATCCAGAGCGGCTTTCCGTTGGTCCGGGACCTTGCCCTTCTGGTGGTCCTGGCGTTGCTTGTGGACCCAGTTGCCCAGGGCGAAGCCGGTCTCGTCGACATAGTCGGCTTCGGGCAACAGGTGCCCGAAGTGGGCGTGGTAGCGCTCTGCCGCCGCGATTCCGGCTTGCTGCGCATCTTCCTTGGGCTCCCACACGACGCCCATGGCCTCGAGCGCGGCAACCAGGTGAGCGGCCAACTTGCCCTTGCGGTAATGGCTGCGGCACCGAATCAGGCCCGTGGCAACGGCTGCGATCCGCGGGTCCGGGTCTCTCTTGGAGACCTTGAGATGCCCGTGCTCGGTATGAAAAGCCGAGATTGTGTCGACCAGGACGTCCCACGGGTCAGGGGTGGACCAGTCCATCCCCAGCTTGTCCAGCGCGATGTGTCGGTCGGCGGCGAGCGTGCCGTTGTGAAAGGCGCGCCGGTTGACGCCCAGCCACGCTCGTAGGTCCGTGCCATCGGGCATGAGGACGCCTGGCGGGGGATCCAGGTGGTCGTGTGCGGCATGGTAGGACGTCGCGGCGGCCAGACGCGCCATCCAGATGGCCTGGGAGCGGTCGAAGTCAAAATCGAAATCGAGGTCCAGCAGGGCCTGGACACGATCCGGGGCGAGGCGACGCTGCCGATACTGCTGCCGGCACCGGGTGACCCAGGCGCCCAACTTGTAGTCGTCGACGACCTGATCGATGGTGGGGTAGGGGTGCCCGTAGGTGTCGCGGAATCGCTTGAGATGACCGTAACCGTCCCACCATTTACTGGTGGCGGACTTGACGATCCGGATGGTCAGGTGATCGAGGAACCGGGCGTTGTCGTAGCCGGCGGGCAGATCAACGGTGATCTTCGCCCCCACCTCGTACGCGCCGTCGAACCGGTCGGCCCGGCAGTGGTCCAACACCGCGCCGAAGACCTCATCGTGGGCCCGCAGCGCGACGATGACCTGCCACAGCACGTCATAGCGGCCCGCGTCGAAGATCTCGTCGACCTCGCCGGGATCATCCGGCAGCAGGATCGGCACCAGAATCGTCGCCACACCCGTCCCGCCGGGGTTGCGCCGCAACGCGCGACCGACACCCTGCACGATGTCCACCACGGACTGCTTGGCCTCGGTGAACACCACGCAATCCACCGCGGGCACGTCGATTCCCTCGCTGAGGCACTTGGCATTGCTAATCACCGCCCAGCCGTCATCAGGCGGATTGGCCAACGCCGACAGCACGGTATTGCGGTGGGCCTGTTTCATCCGCCCGTGGATGTGCTCGGCGTGCAGGGGCCGCGCGGGCCGATGGTGCGGCGCCAAGGACCTCAGGGTGGCGGGCAGTGTGTCGGCGAACTCCCGAGCGGTCGCGATACGGGGACAGAACGCGATGACCCGCCGCAAACCGAATTCCACCGCCGCACGAGCCAACGCGGCCTGCACCATCGCGGTGTGCTCGGACGGCATCTCCGCCGACACCATGGCGCCGGGACGAGGAGGCGTGGCGTCGCGCAGCACGGCGAGAACCTCGGCCTGGGAGACACCGATGACCGCGAGCCGATAGTCATCCAGCCACCCGTCCGCGATCGCCTGGGAGAACGGGTAGGAGAACAGGACCTTCCCGAACACCGCCTCGTCGTCCATGCTCACCGAGGCGGTATCCCGCTCGCCTGGACTGCGACGTGCCTGGACTCGAGGAGTGGCGGTCATGTACAGCCGACGCACCGCGGGCAGCACCTCGTCGTCATGCACCATCGCGGTGTGCTTGTCGACTCCACCGGCGGTGCGATGCGCCTCGTCGACCAGGAGCAGATCCGCCACGACACCGGCCAGTTGCAGGCCCTCGCCGACGATGTGGGCGGACACGTGAGTACCGACGATCAGCCGGATCGCGGCCGTGCCGGGCAACCGCAACCACGTGTCGACGACATCGGGATTGGTGGTGACCGGCTCCAGGATGTCCTTGGTATCGCCGAAGTAGTCCTCGTCGATCGAGGTGTCACTGCACACCGCCAGGGCGTCGTAGTCGCCGTGCTCCTGCTTCCAGACCGCGAGGGTCTGCGCGACCAATCCCACAGTGGGAACGACAATGACGACGATCCCGCCGGGCGGCACCAACGCCAGCGCCGCCCACAGCGACATCTTGGTCTTGCCCGTCCCACACGCCGCCCGCATCTGGCCGCGGCCACCTGGCGCCAACCCGGCTCGGATGTCCTCCACCGCACGAACTTGGTAGTCGCGCGCATTCGACCCAACCGCGAGTATCGAACCTTCCGCCGAGTCAGCGGTGTCCCGCATGAACTCGGTAGCCGCAAACAGCACCTGCTGATCGGGATTGCCGTTGCTGCGCCGCGGCCGGGCAGGGGAGTGCAAGGTGTTCTGTGCCAACAGGATGATCCTCGTTCAACGCAGATTTCGGTCTACATCAGGACACCGATCGTGGTGCCCGGCGGGACATACTGCGTGAGGTGTAGTGGCTGACAATCAGGCGTCGGTCTCGGCCGGCGATATGATTTTCTTGTCAGTACGGTGTCGCGACGGTCAGCGACCGGGCCGCGAGCGAACTCCACTGCATGCCCAACTGGTCCAGCGCCGCGATTTGAGGCTCCGTCAATTCACGACGTTTGCGTTTCATGCGCGTGCGCACCAGCCACGAGCCCAGACGACCGTCATCGGTGTCGGGATCCGGGGTGATGTCGATGTTGCCGTGCCGCTCGTGGTACTCGGTGAGCGCCACGAGGTAGTCGGCGAACGTGTCCAGACGCGCCGTCCACTTCATACCCAAAGCGTCCAACGTGGCCCTACGTGATCCTTCCAACTGGCCGTCGGCCGCACGCGCTCGTTGTTTGTCCAACCACGCCAACAAATCCACGTCCAATACACGCAGCGAACTGACCGGCTCCAGATGGCCGTGCTCGGTGTGAAACGCGGTCGCTGCACGGATCCCGGTCTCCCACTCCAGTGCCCTGGGCAAGAAATCGAACCCGAGCTCGCGCAGCGCGGCGATCCGATCCACCGCCAAACGACCCTGTCGATAGGCCGTGCGCGTCGTATCCACCCACGCGCCCAAACGAAACTGTCCGTCGGTGACATGGTCACGAGGCACGTTGGTCGTGCCCCGGTCGGAGTGAAATGCCCTGAGCGCGGCATAGCCATCCCACCACTGGCTACGAGAGGAGGCGATGATGCGAGCGGTGAGTTGCTCCAGCACCGTGCCATCGTCGTAGCCCGCGGGCAGATCGATCAACACGTGGTCCAGCGGTTGCTCGTCGTAGGTCGCGTGACCGGTGTTCTTGGCGGCATACTCGGCGCGGTCGATTGCGGCACCGAACACGGCGTCGTGGGCCCGCAGGGCCCGGACGACCTGCCACAGCGTCCGGTAGTCCCTCAGGTCGGCGTCCCCAACCTCCTCGGCCTCGTCGGGCAGCAGGATCGGCACCACGACGGTGGCCACACCGGTACCTTCGGGATCACGGCGCAGGGCACGACCGATGGCCTGCACGATCTCGCTGATCGAACGCTTCGGATGTGTGAACGCCACACTGTCGATGGCCGGCACATCCACACCCTCGGCCAGACAGTGCACGTTGGTGACCGCCGTCCACCCATCGTGCGGTGGGTCAGCCAACATGCTCAGATGCCGCTCGCGCTCGGTGTTGTCCATCCCACCGTGCACATGCGTGGTGGTCAGCACACGGTCGGGCTTCATGGACGCCGGTAGCCCGGACAGTGTGCGCGCCATGGACCGGGAGAACGCACGCGCTTCGTTGAGTCGGTTGCAGAACACCAGGCACCGTCGCAGCCCGTACTGCCGCGCGGCTTTGGCCAGAACGGTCTGCACCATCAGAGTGTGCAAGCCCGTGGTGGACTTCATCGTGATGGCGCTGCGAGGCAGAGTGGCCAGGTGCTCGTGCAGCTCCCGGCGCGTCACGCCCATGACGACCAACCGGTAGTCGTCGAGATAGCCGTCCTCGATGGCCTGGGCGAAGGAATAGCTGTACAGCACCTTCCCGAACGTCTGCTCGTCGTCCATACCGATCATGAACTCGTCGAGTGGACGCTTGCGGTTGCGCTTGGCGGCCTCCGAGATCAGCCGCGGGGTTCCAGTCGCGTACAGGCGACGCCTGGCAGGTAGGCGATGGTCGTCATGGACCAACGCGGTGTGCTTGTCGATCAGCCCGGCACTGCGATGCGCCTCGTCGACTACCAGCAGTTCGGCGACCAGGCCTGCCATTTGCAGGCCCTCGCCGATGACGTGCGCGGAGCGATGCGTGCCCACGATCAACTTCCGCATCCCCTTGGGCGCCGGACGGCGCAGCCACCGTGCAACAACCTCCGGATCCGTGGTCGCCTCGGCTGGTAGGTCGATCACGTCGCCCGCGCCGTCGATCACGGTCTCGTCACCGCACACCGCCAACGCGATGTGCTCGGAGCTGTTGGCTGACCACTCCCTCAAGGTCTGCCCGACCAGCAGCACCGACGGGCAGGCCACGACCACAATCCCGCCAGCCGGACACAGCAACTCTGCGGCTCGCTGACACATCACCGTCTTGCCAGTACCGCAGGCGGACCACAACTGGCCGCGACCGCCGGCCCGCAGCCCCACACAGATGTCGTGCACGGCATCGACCTGGTAGTAACGGTCGGCCAGCTTCTGCCACGGGCCGCTGGTGATGGTGTCCACCATGAACGACTGAGAGCCAGCTTCTGGGACTTCTGTGGTGTCGTTCGTGCTCGGGGGTGCGGCATCGGGGGAGGCAATCTTCGTGACCACGTCGTTCTGGGTACTTTCGTATTGAGCGATCGGGTGTCGAGCGAGCCTTCGGTTTCCGTGACGGTGAACTGGCGGCTCACGATCGCGTACGGGTGCAAGGTTTCGGGAGGCACAGTCGGAGATCTGTGGTTCTCGCGCATGGGCAGAACGGCACCGTGCGGCGTCAGACCAGAGGCAGACGGTGCATGATCCACAACATTGGACCGCTCTCGCCCAGGCTGTGGCGCCCGATGCAGCGATAGCTTTGCTGCTCGAAGAACGTGACCTGGTCAGGCGAATACACGCGAACCACCGAGGCCACACCGACGCCATCCAGGTACTCGTGATGTCGGCGCAGCAGTGCCGACATCAACCCGCGTGATCCTTGCGCGGTGATCGCGAGAACCAACAGGTGATGGTGTGGAAAGCGTGGTTGCAATCCGTCGGTGAATCCATCGAGGTAGGCGAATCGTTCGGCGTAGATGTCGCAGTCGATGCTCAGTCGCGACTTGTAGTCGTCGGGAATGAAAGTCGCCCGGTGTGTGCGGTCGAACCACACGGCCACGGCCACAACCACGCCGTCTTCGGCGATGTCGACCTGCCCGAAAATTCGGGCGTGCTCGATCCACATTGCAGCGTTGGATGCGAAAATGCGACTGCGAAGCGGATTCGAGTCGACCAACCAAGTGCTGTGGGGAAGGGCGAGCCAGGCGGCCGTGACGACACTAGTCACGGTATCGGTGTCATCAACAGTGGCACGTCGGATGACGGCCCTGTCGTAGTGATCTGGCACCTGGAGATCAAATCGCTTTTCCCTGTACGTCGGTACTGCCAGACCGCCACCATATCGCCACCAGATCGCCCTAGGATTGGTCCGAGGTAGGCGAATCGTCGTCCAATCGACGTACTGTGTGGGCTCACAGTTGCTGGCACTGTGACAGACGTGAACGGAAGGGGCTGCCGTGGCCACGCAAAAGGCTGAGGCCCTGAAGGTGCCCAACAGGTTGCTGGCCTGGCATCGGATGGAGCGAGGCTGGGGCCATGAGCAGCTGGTGAAGCAGATCACTCGGGCGATGGCACGAGACGGCGAGAAGCCCACCGGACTGTCCCGCGAGACAGTGCGACGCTGGGAAAGTGGGGAGCGCCGTCCAAGTTCGATCTACCGGCCATACCTGGTCGCCATCTTCGGGTTGACGGCGAGCCAACTCGGCTTGCTGACCGCCGAGGACATGACCTTGAGGCCGAGCGCGGAATCCGAGATCCTTGCAGAGGACGGTGGAGTCTTGGCGCGGGTGGTCGCGGCGACGGTAAAGCAGGTGCTTCAAGTGGTGCAAGGTAACGAGAACGTGGTCAGGCGGCGTGTTGATGTCGCCGGACTGCTGGATCAGTTGTCGACGCTGACGGCGCGAGGCACCTCGCGTCCGGCTGGCTACACGACATCGGCATCGCTCGACTCGCGCTCGGTGGACAACATCACGGCAGTCGCCTCGGCTCAGCGCGACTTGTACTTCACGACCGAGCCCACCGTGTTGCTCGACGCAGTTCTGCCGCAGTTGCGGATCGGAGTAAACCTGTTGTCCGGGGCCAATTCTGGCTCGCTGCAGTACCGCAAGTTGGCGACTGCAGTTGCTCACTCAGCCCTGTTGGCTGCTCGACTGAGTTTTTTTGATCTCGGCGACGACCTCCTGGCGCGAGACTGCTTCGCCTTGGCGGGCCATGCGGTGGATGCATCGCATGATCACGCGCTTAGCGTGTCCGTGAACGCGCATCGGGCCTTCGTTCCGGGATTTGCGGGGAACATGGCCGAGGCGCGAGGTTACCTCAGTGCGTCTCAGGCTCATCTCCGTCAAGCGCCAGGTCCGCGCATGCGCGCGTGGGTAAATTGCGTTTTTGCCGAGCTTGAAGCTCGCAAGGGCGACGTTGACATCGCTATCGGGCATATTCGACGCGCAGAGGACGCCCTGGATACCCAAGGTGTCGATCCGGTTTGGTTGGACTTCTTCGACGAATCGCGGCTGGCTGCCTTTGCAGGGCAGACTTACCTTCTGGCGGAGAAACCGGATCTGGCAGTGCCGTATCTCCATCAGGCCTTGGATAGCCTGGCGCCTGAAGCGTCCAAGCAGCGCCCAGTGATCCAGTTGGACCTGGCCGCCGCGTTGGCGTTCAACGACGCAGATCATGCTGCGGCGGTGGCATTCCAAGCGCTGGAAGCGCTGGCCAAGAGTCCGTATGCGGCAGCATGGTCGCGCTTGCCGGCAGTCGGTCTGGCCCTCCAGTCGACCTCTCATGCCGATGGGCTGAGGGACCGGTTGCGCGCCCTGCCCGCGGCCCCTCAGCCCTAGGGCTCGTTTTACTCCGAAGTCAGGTTGTGCTCGCGAACCAGGCTCGCCAGCAACGTCAAGTCCTCAAGTACGAACAAGCAGTCGGCCTCGATTTCATGATTGCGCAGGATGTGTCCCCACGGACCTCGGCGAAGCAAAGCGGTTGCCATCCCAGCGCGCTGAGCCGGAGCAACATCGTTGTCAAGACGATCGCCGACGTACAACACACGTTCGGGCAACGCTCCGGCTTCCTCTACGGCCCTGGTGAAAAACCCGCTAGCAGGTTTCTCAACTCCCCAGCCATCCGAGGTGCCGATGAAGTCGACAGGGAGATCAAGCGACTTCAGGATGCCTTCGGCGCGACGCGTTTGGTTCCCGGCAAGCCCGACGCGAAGCCCCTGAGTCCGCAGCTCAACCAGGCATGCGCGAACATCGGGGTACAGATCATCCTCGGTGAAGCTCTCCGGTTGCCCGGCCGCAACTCGAGCCTCGCGTTGCTCGGCTAGGTCGAAACCTGGCTGGAACAACTGAAACGTTTCGCGATAGTCCTTACCTGAAGCGATAACCGCGCCGAACGCGGCACTGAAGGTGTGCCGTGGGACACCAAGCCAGTCCGCCCATGTTCCGTACTCGCGGGTTTCGTTGACGATCACCTCGCCGACGTCGAAGACCACCGCGTCGATCGTGCCCACTCGAACCTCCTCGGAGTTGGCCCATCCAGCCTGCGTGACTCGACAGTCCGCTGCTGAGCCACTGGTCATCCTGCACGAGCCTGTTCGGAGGGCTGGCACGGGAGCGCGATGGAGGCGCACTGGTTGCACCGTGGCGGCTAGTCCTGACGGTAGGTCTCGGCTTCACTTGGAATGCAACTGGTCGAACTACCCTACGGTGGACGGGATGGTCATGGCGAAGAATTTTTAAATCAAGTCAAGTCGCAAATTCGGGCCGCTGACATGTAGTGCTTATTTAAGCGGCTGCGGGAGTTTACTTTGCTGAATTGGGGCATGGAATTCGCCTCTGTCGGCCAAGTGGTTTCACGCGTCGGAAGGCTTGGATTTGCATTCAAAGTAATCGACAGATCGAAATCTGCCACCTATCGTTCTCGAGGACCAGATGCATCTACCGGCAGCGCTACTCTTTTTTCTCGCGGCCTGCCTTATCGCCATGGTGATTATTCTCTGTCGTCTCGGAGTCGTAATTCGTAGAGCGCGAGCGGATCTGGCGCTGCTGTGCGGCAACTTGCAGGACATCATGGATCAGCAGATCCCCTCGCTGTTTGCAAATATCGCCGCCAAAGAAGTAGTCGTACCCAAATTGGCTGACCGCAAAATCGTGAATTGGTTGGCCGAGATGGTGACGGTCCTGGAAGAGCTAGAGACGGGAATAGCTGGACAGAGAGCGCTGGCAGAGCAGCGGTGGACCGATGCCGAAGCACGCGAGCGTCAAGCCATCGACACGGTGAGCCAGATGCGGGGGACGGTGGAGGCCTGCCGGGCCGGGTTGTGGACCTTCGTCGGTGTGCGATGGCCGGCGTTCCTGATGAGCATCGCGGGTGTCCGCATCACCATCCCAACGGTTCCCGAACGCGGCGTCACCGAGTGGTGTCAGCACGCCGATGGACTGGTGAGGGGCGGTCAAGCCGCAGCGGTCGAGCATCACCAGCAAGTCCTCAACCATGCGGCCGGGCTGAACGAACAGCTGGACAGACTCACCCGCGCGCACGATCGACTCGACGCGGCTCGCGTTCTGCGTGAAGGGGAGTTGCGGCACTTGGTCGCCACCCGTCTTCCAGCCGTGATCAAGTCCGCGGCCGACTCGGACGTCGACGAGCCGGGCATACTGCATCACCAGCTCGCTGGCACCGGCTTCGCCGACCTCCTCGACGAGCTTCTCGAACTGGTCCGCACCGCAGAACGCCACGCCGAGATCCGCGCCGACGACCGCGCGAAATCCGTGGTGCAAGCGGTGATGCGGACTGTGCGGTCGCAGGTCGCCGAGCTGGAAGTGTCGATCTCCGCCATGCAGCGCGAGCACGACGCCCCCGACGTCCTGGCCAGCCTGCTGCGAATTGATCACGCCTGCTCCCAGTTGCTCCGTCGCAGCCAGGCGATCGCCATGGTGTGCGGAGCGACCTCGGGGACACAACGCGCCGACGCCTCACTCAGCGACGTGGTGCGCGGCGCCGTGTCCCGCATCCGCGACTACCCACGCATCAAGGTCGGCGCGATCGCCGACGGTGTCCTGCTCGGACATCGGGTGGAGCAGGCCGTACTGGCCATCGCAGAGCTGCTGGACAACGCCGCCCGGCACTCGACAGGCGCACCGGTACACGTCAGCACCCAGCTCGCCCACCACGGGATGTCGATCATCATCGACGACGCCGGGATCGGCATGAGCCCCGACGCTCTCGAACACGCCAACAACCTGCTCACCGGCACCCATCCCGTGCGGATTCGCTCCCTGGGCGACCCACCTCGCATCGGCTTGGCCGCGTGCGCGGTACTCGTCGCCGCGCACGGATTCCGTGTCAACCTGGCCGCCACCTCTCCCTACGGCGGCGTGCGCGCGGTGCTCTACCTCCCTCCCGAACTGCTCGCACCCACCACACGCCCACGGCACGGCCTGACACCGGCTTCGCGATCACGACAGCAGGGTGAACCGGCTGCCCCGCCGGCACTACCCACCACCACGACGCCGCACGGACTGCCGATACGCCCGCCACGCCACGTCATCGCACCCGCAGCGCCTACCGCCGACACACCGACCCCACCGCGCGACCCGGCAGAGCAGAAGCGGTCGGCCGGCGTCCTGACCGCCTGGCAGCACTCCTTCCACACCGATGGCAACACCCTGCACGAAAGGACCACACCATGACGATCGCCTTCCCGACGGTGACCGACAACCGCCTCGGCCCGTGGCTCGACAACGCGCTCGACGGTGTTCCGCACGCCCGCACAGCGGTACTGGGCACCATGGACGGCTTGGTCCTTGCACGCTCAGGAGCCATACCGGGAGATCGTGCCGAGCCGCTCGCCGCATCGGTGTGCGGCTCGGTCTCCTTGGCGGTCAGCCAAGCCACCCTCATGGGCGACGGACCGTGGATCCAGAGCATCACCGAGTTCGGCGAGGGCTACATGCTGATCCTCGCTGCTGGCCGCAACGCCTTTCTCGTCGCGACCGCAGGACGAGACGTCGACATGGGTGTGTTGAGCTTCGCACTGCAGACCCTGATCACCCGACTCGGACCGGAACTCGACAGTCCATCCCGGACGGACACGGCCTCGGCGACATGAGCGAGTTCGGGAGCCGCAGAGAACTGGTGCGGACACACGTGATACTGGGCGGCCGCGGTGTTCCCCGCCACGACGTGTTCCACGACATCAGCATCGTCCGCGTCGCCGACGAAGCCCTGCACCGCGCGGACACCGTGCTGCTGGCTCCCGAACCCCGTCGCGTCCTCACCCTGTGTCGATTCGGTGGCCTGTCGGTCGCCGAGATCGCAGCCCACCTGCGCCTCCCGATCACCGCGGTCAAGGTCCTGCTCTGCGATCTGCTCGACAGCGGCCACATCATCGCCGTCGAACAAATCACCCCCGCACCCCGCGACCACCGCAGCCACGAATTCCTGGAAAGGGTCCTCGATGGACTCCGCCGCCTCTGAGACCGATGTGGTGGCGTATCTGCCCGACACGGTCCAGGACGCGGTGAAAGTCCTCATCACCGGACCTTTCGCCGTCGGTAAGACCACCATGGTCCACACCTTGTCGGAGATCACGCCGCTGCACACCGAGGAAGCACTGTCCGAAGCCGGGCAGCACGTCGACGACCTCACCGGGGTACCCGACAAATCCACCACGACCGTGGCCATCGACTTCGGCCGACTCACCCTGTCCGACACCCTCGTGCTGTACCTGTTCGGCACCCCCGGCCAACCCCGATTCGACGGACTCTGGCAAGGCCTGGCCCGCGGCGCCATGGGCGCGATCGTGCTGGTCGACACCCGTCGACTCGAACACTCCTTCCCACTGCTGGACCGCGTGGAAGACCTCGACCTGCCCTACACGGTCGCGGCCAACACCTTCGACGGCGCACCACGCCACGACCTGGACGAACTACGCCTGGCACTCGACCTGCGGCCCGGCACCCCGCTGGTCGAGTGCGACGTCCGCGACCGCCAGTCCGCCGCCAACGCGGTGATCGCCCTGGTCGAACACCTCCTCTCCCCGCAGCCGGAGTACCCATGAACCACACCCAGCCGAGTCTGCGCGGCGAACTCCTTCCGCGTTGCCCAGCGCTCTATACCGACGCCTTCGCCGCGGACCCCCACACCGTCTACGCCGCACTCCGCCGACAAGGCACCGCAGCACAGGTCGAGATCGCCCCCGGCATACCCGCGATGCTGGTGACCGACTACCGAGCAGCGCTGAACGTGCTACGCAACCCAAGCCTGTTCCGCAAGGACCCCCGCCCCTGGCAGGACACCCTTCCCCCAGGCTGTCCGATCACGCCAGTGGTGGCCTGGCGCCGGAACGTCCTGTTCACCGACGGCGCCGAGCACGCCCGGCTCCGCTCGGCGGTCAGCGCCAGCCTGTTCGGAGCGGACCTGATGATGCTGCGCTCCCAAGTCACCAGCCTCGCCGACACACTCATCGCGGGCTTCGCCCATGCCGAACGCACAGACTTGTTGCACGACTACGCCAAACCCCTCGCGCTGGCGGTGTTCACCCGCCTGTTCGGCTGTCCCCAAGAACTGGGGGAGAGGCTGAGAGTCGACACCCAGGCCATCTTCGACGGCACCGACCCCGAACACGCGAACGCACGTTTGAGCCAGACGCTGTGGGAGCTGATCGACCTCAAGCGCGAGCGTCCCGGCCACGACGTGGTGACCCGCCTGATGCACCACCCCGCAGGACTCACCGACGAGGAATTGGCAGCGAACCTGTTGGTGATGATGGGCGCCGGGTCCGAACCGGAAGCCAACCTCATCGGCAACGCCCTGCACCGCTTGCTCACCGACGCCGCCGTGGCCGAGGACCTCGCCGAAGGCACCATGTCGGTGGATGACGCGATGGACGCCGTGCTGTGGTCGGACCCGTCGATGTCCAACTACGGCATCGTCTTCCCCGCGACCGATACCGATCTCGACGGTGTCGTCCTGCCCGCCGGACAACCGGTCGTGATCAGCTTCGCCGCCGCCAACACCGACCCCGCGCTGCCCGCGGAACAACGCAACCGCGCCCATTTGGCCTTCAGCGCCGGCAACCACGCCTGCCCGGCCCAGCAGATGGCCCGCGTGATCGCCTCCGCCGCCATCGACACCGTCCTGGACCGCCTGCCGGGCTTGCGCCTGGACCCCGACAGCGGACCCCCTGCCTGGCGCGCCGCCCCGTTCACCCGCGGCCTGCGCGCGCTACCCGCCATCTTCCCTTCCCCGGTGCGCACCCCGCCCGCACACAGCACGTCAGGAGCCACCCCGTGACCACCACCCCCGCCACCGCCTACCTGCTGGACCCCACAGGCAGCGACCACTACGGCGAAGCCGACGCGCTGCGAGCCCGCGGCCCGATCACCCGCGCGGAAACCCCCGACGGCATCGTCGTCTGGGTCGCCACCGACCCGGCCCTGATCAGAATCCTGGTCAACCACCCGCTGGTGTCCAAGAACCCCCGCGAACACTGGCCGCTGTTCCGCGACGGCCACGTCAGCCCCACTTGGCCGCTGGCGGACTTCGTCTACTCGCAGAACATGTTCACCACCGACGGCGACGAGCACCGCAGGCTCCGATCCCTCGTCGCACCGGCCTTCACCGCCAAACGGATCACGGCGATGCGCCCCCGTATCGAACAGGTCGTCGATACCGCCCTGGACGCGCTCGCCACCCAACATCACGGCGTTGATCCGGTGGATCTGCGGGAGCACTTCACCTACCCGGTGCCGCTGGAGATCATCAGTACCCTGCTCGGCGTGCCCGGCCACGCTCGGCCCGCTCTGCGCGGAGCGGTCGAGGGCATCTTCGCCACCGCCGCGACCATCGACCAGCGCATGGCCAGCCAGCGGACCATGCAGGACACCCTGCGCGCGATCATCGACATCAAACGCCGCAGCCCCACAGACGATGTGATCAGCACCCTGATCACCGCACGCGACGACACCACCGACTCCCGCCTGAGCGAGACCGAACTCCTCGACACCCTGCTGCTGCTCATCGGCGCCGGACACGAAACCACCACCAACCTGATCGGCAACGCCACCGCCGCGCTGCTGACCCACCCCGACCAGCGAGCACACCTGCTCGACGGCCGCGTCGACTGGTCACAGGTCATCGACGAAACCCTGCGCTGGCACGCACCCATCGCCAACGTGCCGCTCTACCTGGCCACCGCCGACATCGACCTTGGCGACGGCATCCAGCTCAGCCAAGGCGACGCGGTGATGCTCAACGTCGCAGCTGCCAACCGCGACCCCGCCACCCACGGCAGCGACGCCGACCGCTTCGACCTCACCCGTACCCGCAACGACCACCACCTGGCCTTCGGGCACGGTCCGCACTTCTGCCTCGGCGCACCGCTGGCCCGACTGGAAGCCAGCGTGGCGCTGCCCGCGCTGTTCGACCGCTTCCCCGACCTCGCCCTGGCAGTACCCGCACAGCAGCTACGGCCGCAAGCGTCGCTGATCGCCAACGGCCACCACGCACTGCCCGTGCACCTGGGCACCTGACCCCTCCACCGGCCAACGGGCACTCGAACACCTGTGAGCGACCATGCCCGGCTCGATCCAGCCCGACGACCGGCCCGACACCCTCCGCCAGCCCGCCGCGCACGAGCAGGAAAGACGCACCAATGAACGAACACCTTCCCGACCCCGACGGCCCGACCGTGAATGCCGACATGCCCAGCGCGTCACGGGTCTACGACTACCTGCTCGGCGGCGCACACAACTTCGGCGCCGACCGCGCCCTGGCGACCCCGCTGAAAAAGCAGGTGCCTCGCGTGACACGCGCAGCCCAACACAATCGAGCCTTCCTCCGCCGAGCCGTACAGCACCTCCTCGACCACGGCATCCGACAGTTCCTCGATCTGGGCTCGGGCATCCCCACTGTCGGCAACGTCCACGACATCGCCGCCCGCTACGACCCACGCTGCACCGTCGTCTACATCGACAACGACCCAGTCGCCATCGCCGGCAGCCAACTGCTGCTGCGCGACTCGCCCAACGCCGCAGCCGTGCAGGCCGATCTACGTGACGTCGACACGGTCCTGTCGCACTCGGCAGTGCGCGCTCACCTCGACTTCGACCAGCCCGTGGCCGTGCTCATGTGCGCGGTCCTGCACTTCCTCGACCAGGACGACGACCCCGCGGGCATCGTGCGCCGCTACCTCGACGGCCTCCCACCCGGAAGCTACCTGGCCATCACCCACCTGACCGCCGACGACCACCCCCACGACGTGGCAGCAGCCATCGACCTCTACCGCAACGGCGGCATCGCTCTCACCGCTCGAACGAAAGCAGAGATCGCCGCGCTGTTCACCGGCACCACCCTCGTTGCACCCGAAGTGGTACACACCAGCCAATGGCGACCAGACAGCCTCGACGACCCCGAGGATCCGACGCACAGCCTGAGCTACGCCGGACTCGCCACCACTGTGGACGCCTCATGAGCACCACCACGCATCCTCGCGGCATCACCGGTCACACCCACGACGACCTCGTCGACCACCTCGTCACCACCCGCGCGATTCGCCGCCCCGCCTGGGAAGCTGCATTCCGCGCAACACCACCACCCCAGCTCCGCCACGACCCGACCACCGAGCACCTCACGCACACCGGCAGCGAATCGGCGCCCGGCCTGGACACCGCACACCCCAGCCACAGGCTCAGCGTGCTCGCCCGCATGCTCGAAGCCCTCGACCTCCATGACCGGCACCGAGTGCTGCACCTGGGCGCCGACACCGACTACGTCACGGCACTGCTGCGACACCGCCTCCACAGCGACACCCCCGCAGTCACGATCCTGCGATCCCGCCACACCGAATACCCGACGACCGAGCACGAGTTCGACCCCGGCCGTCTCGTCGTGGCTCGGGACGGCGCCGCCCTACCCGACGACGCGACCTTCGACCGGATCATCGCCACCTCCGGCGTCCCGCGCATCCCAGCGGCCTGGGTCCAGCACACCCGCAGCGGGGGAGTCATCGTCGCCACCATCGGCCACGGCCTGATTCGACTCGACGTCACCACCCCCGGCACCACTCCCGCCACCGCCACCGGACACTTCCTCCGCACCACCACCCACCTTCCGACGTCCACAATCGACGGCCACACCACCCAGCACGACCCTCGCCCCCTACCACCGCGGCACGCTAACGTACCGGGGTTCAAGCCCCGACCCCGTACTTTGCGCGCCGACGTCGACGCACTGCTGCGCTCGCTGGTAGGGCCCGAACACGAGGACCTCGTGAGGTCCTCGGACACGCTGCACGCCGCTGTCGACCAACTGGACCCGCGATGGGCACGGTCACTTCCCGTGGAACCATAAGACTTCGGCCTCACCGTCACCAGCGACGGACAGCACACCGTCTGGCTCGGTCCCCACCGACGCCCTGTCCTCACCCTGACCTAGACACCTCACGGCCGCTCCCCAGCACGACGGCATCGAGGGCACATCCCCACGACCACAGCGGGACCCGCTCGCCGCACCACACCCCGAGACGACGCGGCGAGCACCCCGACCCGGCAGCCACCGCGTTCACGCGCTCGACCACCCGCCCACACCCGATCCGGAGCCGTCGTGAACACCCCCGTCACCCACCAGGACACGACCTCGCCCGCCACCACACCCTCGGCGGTGACAAGACAACCCCGCCTGGCAGTGCCCGAGGCCGAGCAACTGCTGCTGTACCAGCACACGCTCGGCGTGCCTCTGGGCATCCTCGCCGCAGTCACCCGCCCCTCACTCTCGGAGCTGACCCAGGTCGTCGACGCCACCGGCTCGACCGGCCGCCCGCACCACAGCCCCACCGTGTCCGACGACACCCTCTGGCACACCGACCTGGCCATCCTCGCTGGCGCGATCCACAGCACCCGCACCACCGTGACCCTCGGCGCCACGGCAGAACCGCGTCGCCGCCGTGGTGCCGGCGAGCCCGGTGTCCGACGCCGAGGTCATGCCGGTCAACCACGTTTCACGGCACGGCTGCGGACCCTGGCCATCACCGAGTACTCGCGGCTGATCGCCCACATCGACACGCTGTCCCCGCCGGAGCGTGCGTTGGCGGTGCTGCGCCTGGTCGTGGTCGCCGCACCGCACACCGACACCGCCCTCCTCGCCGCGCTCACCGACGCCGCGCACCGTGCACTCACCCACACCACACCGGCCACCGGCGCCGGCCTGCTGGGATGGCTGGCGACCCTGCACGCCGCACACGGCTACCACGACCAGGCGCTGGACTTCAGCACCAGGCAGCTGCGGCTGCTGGCCTGCCCACCCCCGACCGGGCAGAAAATCGACGCCAGCGCGGAACTGCACGCCCGGTGGTGCCAGGCGGCGCTGCTGGACCTCGCCGGCCGCCACGTCGAAGCACTACGCCTACACACCGACCTGCCCCGTGTGCTGGGCCAAGTCGCCGCGGCGGTGTTGTCCGAGGACGAGGACCGCGACGAGTTCGACCTCATCGACGCCCGCAACCACGCCGCGGCCGGCACACAAGCACTGCACCTGGATCTGCTCGACGAGGCCGCCGACCACCTCGCCGAAGCCGCTGGCGGCTACCGGGAGTTGCTGTGGAACGCGCCGTGGCATCAGTTCGACAAAGACATGCTCGGCTACGAGTTGGGCCTAGTCCGGTTCGCCCTCGGGTATGCACGACACCGCCGTCGTCCCGGCACAGGTGGGAGCGAGTGGTTGGCGTGCGTGCTCGGCCTGACCGACCTGCACGCCCTGGGGCACCTGCAACACCAACGTGCCGCCCACGTCGTCGAACGAGCACGAGCCGCCCTGAACGGTCAGGTTGATGCCGTCCCCGACCGGCCCGCTCCGCTGCCACTGCCGCGGCTGCCCATGGCCGGGGTCAGTGCGGTGCTGCTGGAGGACGGTGTCCTGTGGGAGATGCCCCTGGCTCCCAACGCAGGCGCCCCTGACCTCCCCCACCTGCACTGACCCACCGCCACCCGCACCAGCAGAGCGACATGAACTCCACCACATCCGACGCTGTCCAAGATCGAGAACGGCATGCTGGTGCAGTCGGTGATCGACGTCGAGCGCCTGGTCGCGGAGCTGTCATCCACCAGGGAGACCCGATTAGAGCTGGCTAAACTCGCCCGTCAACTGCACGCCGAAACCGAGACCGGACGGATTGATTCCACGACTTAGCCTCACCACGACTCCTCCATCCTTATCGGCCTGATCGACGATCACGACAATACGAACGGCAACAAACCTGACCACAACGGGAAGATCGTCGGCTACGACAATTACGCCCTTCTGGGAGCTGCAGGCTTTCGTTCTCGGCAGATGATCGAAGGGCAGGGAACTCTGAGGAAGACGCTGAGGGCAGAGCAGATCGACGAACTAACCACGCTTCTCACGGCGATGTGGATGGACGGGTTCGCAGTCGGCGCCCGCTCCCGAAAGCCCCCCGCCTGAGCCGACGAGATGGCTCAGCAGGACGACGCTTCCTGTGCCCTCATCGGCGGCCGCTCTTGGTACTCAAGACGCTGCTGTAGACCGCTATCGAAAATCAGATGCGGTGCCCACGCCACGGCTATCGGCTTCAGCGAGGTGATACGCGACCGACAGGGATGGTGAACCTTTATTGGCGCGGTCCCATCATTCAACTGAAGCTGTGAGTCAGGTCGGAATGCTCAGCAGAGACGACTTGAGAGCGGTGGCGAACATATACCACCCCCGTCTGTCGATGTCGAGGTGAGGACCTGAAGCGTTCTTCGAGTCACGGATGACCATGCCTCCGCCCGCGATAGCGGTCACTTCGACGCAGTTCCCGCCGTTGCCCTGGCTGTAGCTGCTCTTACGCCACGTCAACGACTCGCCACGCGATCCCGACATCGATCCGTTCCTTCCGCTAGGTGCCACTGACATGCCCTTTCGCCAGCTCCTCCAGGAAGGCCTGGGACTGCTCGCGGCCCAGGGCCACCGCCTGCGCGTGGTCCCAAAGCCGCGCGTACGACTCGACCTGCGCCGGCTCGTCGAGGTAGCTGGCGTCGGTGTAGTCCTCAAGGTAGACGACATCGTCGCTCGGGTCGTCGTCGAACCGCAGCGTGACGAAGGACGTCGCCATGCCGGTGTAGATGCCGTTGGCGAACGGCACGATACGAAGATCGACACGCGGCAGCGCCGCGATCTCGATCAAATGCCGGAGCTGCAGACTCGTCACCTCGGCACTGCGCTCACCGCCGACGACCTTGCTCAGTGCGGCCTGGCCGATGATGGCGCGGAACGTCGGGCCGTCCTCGCCTCGCAACAGTTGCTGACGTTCCAGGCGAGCTTGGACGTGGTCGTCGATCTCGGCCGAGGCCAGCGGTGGCCGGACGGCCTCGTAGACCCCGCGGATGTAGGCCTCGCACTGCAGCAAGCCGGGCATGAGATTGTCGCTGTGCTCGCGGATCTCCGACGCGTCGCGTTCCAGCTTCAGGAATTCGCGGAACCATCCGGGCACCCGTCCTCGGAAACCGTCCCATCGGCCGCGTCGGTTCAGTGTGTTCACCAGGTTCGTCAGCACCGTCATCGTCGGCTCGTCGATCCTGTAGACCCGCTGCAGGATCTTGAGGTCGGCGATCTTGATGACACTCCCCTTCGTGGGGGAGGGGTTCTCGAACCGGTAGACCTTGCTCGTGTGGCAGCCCAGGACCTCGGCCACCTTCTGGGGCGTCATGTCGGCGCCCCGCGCTTCACGAAGCGCCTTCAGCTTCAGCGCGAGTTCCCGTCGGAACCTGGGACCGCCCTTCGTCACCGGATGTGCCCTTCGTGTGGATCTGTTGACCATGAACGCGCTGATCCTGCGGAGCGCCGCCGACGGTGTCAACACGGCCCTAGCCCTCATCTGCGATCGAACACCCATCGCGCACCGCACGACGAGCGTCGGCGATGCGTGGACGTCGCACGCTCGCCGGTGTCACCCGAACGGGCGAGTTCCTAAAATGCGATTCGCAGTTTAACGTGGTTGGTGCTGGTCGAGGCTCTGACATAGGAATGCATTTAACGGGCGGAGCGTAGCCGCCAGTGTCATCGCCCCTGCGATCCAGGCTCCTTTCCCTCCTCGGGAGGCACGTGTGACCGTCGACTGGACAGCTCTCGTGCTGGTCGCGTTCTCCACTGTTCTCGGAGTTGCCGCCACAGGAGCACGTGCTCCCTCACGGATATCCGCTGCACCTCGTCTGCGATCGACGGCCCTCAGCGACCCGCCGGCTCCCAAATCCTCGATCACCACCAACCGACACGACCACGCAACCCCCGAACCCTGCGGTGGCGCCGAAATCAACCCCGAGATGCCGGTGCCACCGCAGGCCCTCGCTCAGCCGCTTGCGCCATGGCGCGCCGCTGAGCACGTGGCCCGACGGCTCGGAAGACCCGCCAACGCCTCCCGGCGACGATCACCGACCGTCGGGCCACGCCACCACCGTGAAAGGACTCGAACGTGAACCCGCTGACCCGATCACCCAGCCCGCCACCCGCACAAGCCTGGACCGAACTGCTCGACCACACACGGCGACTGGCATCACTGGGATGGCCGGTCGTCCCCACCACCTACCCCGTCGGACGGCACTGGTACGGCCGCCCCGACGCCACCAGGTTGACCCCGGTGCAGCCCAACTGGCACCGACAGGCGACCACCGACCCCCATCTCGTGAACGAGATCTGGTCCGAACGCCCCTACGGCACCGCGATCGTCCTGGGCACCGTCTCGATCGTCCTCGACGTCCCGCCCACCATCGGGGGACCCCTGGCCCACCACCTGGGCACACGCGGCGTTCTCGGCCCCATCGTCGTCATTCCCTCCGGTGGCTGGCAGTTCCACCTCATCCCCGGCGACATCCCCAGCCAGATCCGCGCCCACCCCGACATCCGAATCCACGACGCAGGCGGGTGGACGCCCGCCCCACCCACCGAGACCGTCGCGGGACGACGTGCGACCTGGCGGCATCGACCACAGGGCACCGCGGACCTGACACCCACACCCACCGAGCCGCTCGTCCACGCCCTGATGTCACAGCTGGGTCTGTAAACCCCACGACACGATCGACACCAACCTCACCGCTCGCACCACACCGCACCCGACGGCGCGACCCCGCAACCGCAATTCACGTGCACTTCGTCGACACCGCCCGATCGGCGACGACCCTGCCCGCCGATCTTGCCGGTGGACACCGTCATCACCGCCTCAACGCGCACCGCGTGGACCCCGCACGCTGACCACCCTCGCCCAGGTTTCCGTCCAGAGTGGAGTCACGACATGACCAGCAGCCACAACGGGAACAGCCCGGTCCTCCACGCTGTCATGCGCGATCGTCTCCTGGCCGAAACGAGGACCGCCCTGACCGTCCTGCGGGACGGAGACGCAGTGTCCGTGCGGTCCGTCGCCGAATCGCATCTGCCGATGTACGCCGCAGCGATCGTGGCTGTCATGGCGGAACACCGACCCGACGTCGACGGCAACTGCTCTGCCTGCGTCCGGCACGGGCGATGGCCATGGTCCCGGCGAGTGCACGCACCCTGCAAAGCCATGATCGCGATCAACTACGCCATGTCCCAACCGATGGTCGTTCTGGCAGCCCACCTTGCCCGACCGGGGCGCGCAGATCTCGCCCCGGAAGTGAGAGCGTCCGCCCGCTAACAGCCGAGGTGCACGCCCGGCGCGTCGGCGATCACCTGGCCAGCCGGGGGCTACGAGCTGTGCGCGTTTGTGGCCAAGCGAGGTGCTGACGCCCATAGCGAAATGCGCATCCCGTTGCACGGCGACGAGGTGATCCTGCACATCGACGACGACACGGCAGCGGGAACGTGGGGCTGCACGAGGTGCAGACGCAACCGCGAGTGCATGCCTCGTCGGGGACCACGATGAGCGGCGAAGGCCGTTTCGACGGCCGGCACCTGTGGATGGCAGTCGGAGTACCGAGTTTCGGTTTGATCATGGCGAGCAAGGACGCCCAACAGCAGGGTGTCGCCGCGCATGCCTGGCCAATCGGTGGGCCCGCGGTCGCCGCGAACGACAGCTTGACCTACCTCGGCTTGCGCCCCGTCGACGGGGACCCGACCGCGCGAGAGTTCGACGTGTACGGACACGGTCCCGACGCCGACCGGCTCGTCGCGCAGGCACTGGAGCGCATCACTCCTGGGACGGCGACAACCAGTCCACGCACATCGCGGCCCACCACGCCGGGACGCCGGACCCGCTTCCCCTGGGACTCGTAGTGGACAAGAGACACACGCGGTCGTCGTGTCCTGGTCCTGACCAGTCACGGGAAGACACCACGACCACAGGAAGGAACCCTCCATGACCACTCAGGGCAGCCTCCTGACACCACCGCAGGTCCAGGCTCGCCACTCCCGGTAGAGACCGGACGAGCCCGCATCGAGGGCAGCCCGTTGCGTGAGCGAACCAGGCTGCACACCGGACCCGCAGTCGGCAGTCGCAGCAGCCGTTTCCTCGGTCCACGTGAGCTGCGTGCAGTGCCCGGCCTGAGGGATCCGCCTTGAGATCGGGTTGGTTCGACCACACCGACCCACACAGCCATACGAGGTCCTCGACGGCTGTGCCGTAGGGGGCATCGCGAGTCGATCAGCCCGTCCTGCTGCGGCGGACATCCCACAATCAGTTGCTAAGCAAGCTGCCACACCTGCCACGTCACACCTGTCGGTCGGGCACCGGACCGGGCGAGCAGATCCGCCACGGCGTCGCGCACGACATCCAGCGACACCTCGGAATCAGCGGGCCAGTCATGTCCGGTGCCGAAATAAGCGAACTCCACGCCCTGCGGGTTGAGACGGTCACCGCGGCTGAACCACTCGCCGTCGCCGCTGTCGTCACCGGGAACATCGCCGGCGTAGCGCACCGCGCCCAGACCGGTGGTGGCATCGGCGCCGATCACCAGTTCATGATCGGGTTGGCCTTCGGTGTCCTCGTCCACGGCATAGACGGTCGCCGAGGTGTACTCCCACCCCGCGCCCAACAGCTCATCCACGAACGCGTCGATGTCGTCCCGAGTGCGCAGCACGGCGGGCGGACGTCCGTGCCGGTAGGTGGCTTTCAGGACTGTGCCCATGCTCTACCGCACCTTTCCGGTGTAGGTCTTGCTGTCGCCTGGCCAGTGCACCGTGAGGCGCTGCCCCGGCCGCAGAACTTGCGGCAAGAGCGTGTCACACGACCACTCGCCGGTGTCGCACGGTGGATTGTTGACGATCAGCGTTTCATCGTTGCCACCGCCGTGCCGGAGGTGAACGGCCATTTTGACCTCGACGTGTTCGGCCGCCCATAACGTTCCGCGGGCAGGAGCCAGACCCAGACGACGCAGCTCGGTGGTGATCTCGACGTGGTCGGCGTCCCGCCCACTGACCATCGGCTGGTCAGGCTGTCCCTCACGACCCAGGAGCACACCGTTGGTCTTGCGGTTGGCGGAGGATCGGTCGGGAAGTTCCTCCAGAACCTCGCGGACACGGCTGCCGGGCGTCGGCACTGGAGTCGCTACCGATGGGGGAGCCGGGGACGACGAGCGCCGGTCGATGCCCTGGAGTTGATCGAGCACGGCCTGGGCGTGATCCATGCCCAGGCCGAGAACCTTCCATAAGTCCTTAACGCCGTCGATCACGTCCTGGAACGAGGCCAGGACCATGTCCTTATCGCCGGTAGTGTCGCCGTCCAGGACGCTGCCGAGGATGGCTTGGCAGTCCTCGGCGAAGTCGCTGGCGTTGCCCAGCGCGTCCTTGCACTCGGAGGCCTTGTCACACGCGGTGGCGACAGCCGTGATCACCTCGTTCAGTGATGTCACCGCGCACCTCCGCCCGCACGTGTCCCGGTGTGGACGGGATCGTGCCAGGTCACCGACGCTGACGCAGGCTGTGGCAGATGTTGCTGCGCTGGGGAATGACTCCCCTCTGGACCCTGTTCCAGAGGGGATTTGACCATCTTCAAGGTGCCCGGCCGGGGTTCGGGGGGAGGTAACCCCGACCGGGAGATGGTGGCCGGGTCGTAGCCAGCGCGCGGTGCGACCCCTGGCCCGGCGTCGGGCGGTAGCCCGGTCTCGACCTCGACCAAGTGTTCACGCCACCTTTGTGCGTCAGCGACGACGGCAGTGAGCAGCGACTCCAGCAGCCCGAACGGTTCGAGTGCGGGCAGTTCGGCCGCGTCCAGCACCGCGAAGTCGGGCGCGGCCATCAGGTGTCCAGCCAGCACAACCTGATGGTGTCCGGAGTTCGAACGCAGACGCACCGAGGTGCCCGCCAGCCCCGTGACCAGATGCTCGTCGCCGTCGAAGCGGACACGATCCCCAGGCTTGAGGACCCTGCGCGTGTCGGCCATCAGGTCGCCGCCTCCCGTGCGGTGCGGGCGAGCGCAGTGCTCACCTCGGTCTCGGCGGTCAGCGGGACGGACAGGTCCGCGACCAGTTCCTGTCGCCAGAGCAGCTAGAACAGCACCGGCAGCACCGCGACCGGATCGCTAGCGACTGCGGCGCCGTCCATCAGCGGCACCGGCCGGAGGAACACCGCGCACGGGGCCTCCGTACCCGCGAACCCCGCAACCTAGGTCCGAACTCCACAAGGTTCGAGCGGACAGGACGTGCGGCTGGCCCGCCAGGTAGACCTGGACATCCATTTCTGCCGTTGTCCGGTCCTAGTTGGCGGTTTCGACGCCCTGGGACGGTGGAACGGCATCGTGGGTGTCGAGGTCGTCGAGCTGTTGTTGGACGCGGTCGGCGGCGGCGTCACGGCCTTGGTCCCGGTACAGCTCTCGCGCCTCCCGCCACACCGTGCGGGCCTGCTCGTGCTGGCCGAGGGCGGCGTGGGGATGGCCCACGTTGTGGAGGGTGTTCGCGACCTGGTACGCGTCGCCGAGGCCGCGGCGCAGGGTGAGGGCCTGGCGGTAGTGGTCGAGGGCGTGGTGGTGGTCGCCGGTGCGGTGGGCGATGTAGCCCAGGCTGTCCAGAGCGGCCGCCTCGCCGTCGGGGCTGTGGTGGTGTCGATGCAGGGTGAGGGCGGCCTGGCAGTGCTCGCGGGCGGTGTCGAACTGGCCCAAGCGCGCGGCGTACCAGCCCACAGCGTTGAGCGACTCGGCTTCCCACACCGGCTGGTCGAGGGCGCGGTAGAGGTCGAGGACGTGGTGGGCGTGCTCCAAGGCCTGCCGGTCGTCCCCCCGCCGTCCCCAGTCGGACGCGAGTATCCGGTGGGTGTGGGCCTGTTCGGTGCGGTCATGGTGGCGCACGGCCAGGTCCAGGGCCTGCTCCAGGTGGGTGGTGGCCTGTTCGTGCCGGCCCAGCCGGGTGCAGGCGATGCCGAGGAACCGGTGGGTGCGGCTACTAGTGGCGGGGTCGGGCAGGTGGTCGGCGGCGTCCAATGCGGCCTGCCACGTGGTGATCGCGTCGTGCCGGTGTCCTCGCCGCTGGTGGAAGGTGTTCAGGTTCCAGGCCAGGTGCCAGACGGTGTGGTGGTGGCCGAAGGTGGCGGCGGTGCGTTGGGTGGCCAACAGGGTGGCGTGCTCGGCGGCCAGCCAGGCCAGCGCCGCGGCGGTGTCGGGCAGCGGGTGCGGGTGCACGCCGTGCGCGGGCTGCCCGAGAGACAAGAGGGTGCGGTGGGGGTCCAGGAGGCGGTCGGCGGCGTGGGCGGTGTGCAGGTGGAAGTCCTCCACTCGCGCCAGGGCCGCTTCCCGCACGTGCCCAGGCAGGGTGGTGTGGGCGGTGGTGGTGGCGTAGCGGCGGACCAGGTCGTGCATGGCGTAGCGGCCGCCGGGCCGCCGTTCCAGCAGGGAGGCGTTCTCCAGCGCGATGAGCGACCTGCAGGTGGAACGGTCGGGCAGGCCGGTGAGGGCGGCGGTGGCAGGCGGGGTGGTGTCGGGGCCGGGGGCGATGCCCAGCAGCGCGAATACGGTGCGCTGGGTGTCGGTGAGGTGGCGCAGGGACCAGGACAGCACAGTGGGCAGGCTGGCGGCCGGGTCGGTGTCGTGGTCGAGTGCCTCCAGCCCGAGGTCGCGCAGTTCGGCGGCGGCCTCGGCCAACGCGACGTTGGGGTGTGGCTCGGCGGTGCGCGCGATGATCGACAACGCCAGCGGGTGGCCCCCGCACAGCTCGATCAGCTCGTCCACCGCCTCGGGTTCGGCGGCGACGCGGTCGGCACCCAGGCGAGAGGCCAGCAGTCCACGAGCCTCCTCCGGGGACAGGATGCCCAGGGGCAGGTGGCGGGCGCCGTGCCGGTCGATCAGCGAGGCCAGCCGGTGACGGCCGGTGACCAGCACCGTGCAGGACGGTGAGCCGGGCAGCAGGGGAGCGGCTTGGTCGCTGGTGGCGGCGTTGTCCAGCACGATGAGCATCCGCCGCCCGGCTACCAGGCTGCGGTAGAGCGCGGCCTGGGAGTCGAGGTCGGCGGGGATGCGGTCGGGGTCGACTTCAAGGGCGTCGAGGAAGCCGCGCACCGCCACCGCCGGGTCCAACACGTCGCCAGCGGGACTGAAGCCGTGCAGGTCGACGAACAGCTGCCCGTCGGGGAACCGCTCCACCTGGCGGTGCGCCCAGGCCAGCGCGAGCCAGGTCTTGCCGATGCCCCCGACGCCGCCGATCGCCGACACCACCAACACCCCTGCCAAGGGGGCCAGGGCTGCGGTCAGTTGGTCGAGCTCGGCGACGCGGCCGACGAACCTTGAGGGGACGGCAGGCAACTGCCGCGGCACGGGCCGCCCCGGAACGGCAGGGTGATGATGGTGGTGGACGCCGCCGGTAATCGTATGGGCCTGCAGCACGCTCGACACCGAGGTCGCGACCACCGTGTTCTGCACCTCGACGACGGGTGGCTGCTCACTCGGCGAGGCCGCCTCGCCGATGTCGTCTTCGTGTTGGTCCTGGACCGTCATCGCCCACCCCCGGCACCACCGTGTGGAGACCCGCAACGCTATTAGACGATCATCCGGTCCGGCCTGGGATACCGAGACATCACCACCTGGACGGGCGAGCACAACCCCTCGAATGCACCCGCCATGTACTCCCGAACTCCGCCACTACCTCCGCCAACTAGGTCCGAACACCGCCACGTTCGCCCGGACAGGACAGCAGTTCGCCATCTTGGTCCGGAAAGTTCAGCGAGTGGGTGTTCAGGCCTAGATGGCGGAATCCGGTTTCGTGCGATAGCTATCGGGCACGAGGGGCTTGATAGCCCCTCCTCTACCGCAGCGCGTGATCACGTCCACAACGAGAGTGCGGGCTGCATGGTCGACGTCAGTCGGATGTACGTCACCGGGTGGTGCTGAGAGGGCCTGCTTTAGTGCTGGCTCAAGGACGACACCCGGCCTTGTTTACCGGCAGCCGGGGTGAGCCGTGGGAGAACCGAGCGGCAGCATGGGCGGCTGAGATGGACACGTTCCTGCCCGATGCTGACGGCTCGGCGAGTGCGACGGGGTGAAGGCCAGATGATGCGCTCTAGGACGCCCATGCCGCTCCGTAGTGACCGAAACTGCATAGTGTGTTTTTCCGGTGACGGTACGTCAAAGAGTCGGGCTTAGTGTGGTCCATTATTTCCTGAGAATGGAAAGTTTGACAGAAGTCGAGAGTGCGGGTGACGATGGTGTCAACCTAGGAAGCTCCGGAGGTCGATATGACCGGTAAGCGTGTCAGGAACGCGTCTTCCACAGCAAGGCCGCGCTTCTTGTCGGTTGGCGCCGTAGCGCAAATTTTCGGCGTCTCAGCGCAGACTGTCTATCGATCGATCCATGACGGGCAGATCGCGGTGGTAAATCTGCGTGGCCGCATGGTGATTCCGTCTGCGGTCGTGGACAAGCTCGAACAGGATGCGATCGATCAGGCAAATATTGACGAGCCGACGGACGAAGTCGCCTCGTGACATCGGATTTCATGGATGTCGTTAGGTCTGTGAAATAGTCCTCGTGCTCGTAGGTTTTCACTGGCTTTAATGCAGGGCGGCCTGTCGTCTAATCGCAGAATTTTACCCGTCGTGTGCTGACGCCGGGCCCTTATGGGGTGTCTAATCGCCAGATTTCTCCTGTATCGCATGGATCTGAAATTGCGGGTCTGACTGGTTGTCAAGCACGCGCGGAAGGTTTGATCGTAAGTCATCGGGTCTTGCTGACTTTGTCGACCCGATCGTGTTTCTGGCGTGTATCGACTTGAATTTGTTTAACTAACTATTTTCGTTTAAGTGGCTGGCTGCGGTCGATATTTGGACGATCGTCGTCTAGGGCTGTCGATGTAGATCGAAATTATCCAAAAACATCGTCTGGGTGAGTGTGTAGGACTGCCATCCCTGGGGGAATTATTTCTCGCGCTGATTCAATTGTGGATGTTGTTGCTGGCAGGCGGTTTCTCCTGGAGTTCGCCGAGTCCAGCCTCGGTGCCGGGGGTGTCGTGATGCCGAACGAAAGCAGCTGCGATCAGCCATGCTCGCGATTCGGTGTGCCGTCACTAACGGTGCCGGTCGAGGCCGACGAATCCGTGACACCGGAGTGATCCCGCCCGCACCTTCGGCAGTATGGGCGTTGGCCCCGCTGCTCGCGGCCCGGCAGTCGGTTCGGCTGTGGAGCCCGCATCGAGGCTTCGATCACGCGCGTCGGCTGGGCCGCACGCTGCCTGAGCAACCGGCGGCGATCCCGCTCTACGACAAGCGTCGCCGAACCACGATGCTCGCGCTCGACTTCGATCCCAAAGGATACGGACCCGAGCGGGTCCGCGCGGACGCCGAGCAGGCGGTGGCGTGGGTGCATCACGTGGGCGGGCTGACGATCGTCGACGAAAGCACCCGCGGGGGCCGGCACGTTCTCGTTCCCTTGGCTGACGATGTGCCTCTGGCGGTACGGCACGTCATGCCGGTCCTGCGCGCCTTGGCCGCCCGTCTCCCGACACTGGACATCACCCCCATGAGCAATCCCGCCAAGGGGTGCATCACCGCGCCGGGGTCACCGTGTAAGGAAGGCGGTCACAGGCGTCTCTTGATGCCGCTGGAGGAGGCGTTCACCGCCGCCCGTACCCGATCGCAGCACGGCACTATCGCCCGCCTCTCGGCCCTTCTGTCTGCACAAAGCTCAGCACTGCCAGACGGTTCGTTCGCGCTGACCAGTCCGCAGAGCACCGGAGGTGCGTACCTGCACCCAGCTGACGATGACCGCCTGCCCGCAGTGGTCACCAACCCGGTGCCGTCGGTGATCTCGGCATTCGCCCTTGCCGGGGAACTGCCGGACCGCCGCACCCGGCGCGGCGACCAGTGGACCCGACACGAGGCCCGCCAATCGGTTCTCGCGCACGCCGCGCTGCGCGGCATGTCCTTGGCCGATGTCTTGACCAACGTCCACACAGGAGTGTGGCCCGGATTTCGTGATGCCTACGACCGCTACGGGCCACGGTGGGAGCGTCGGTTGCGTTGCGACTGGGGCAAAGCCGTGACATGGGCCGCGGAGACCGGACCGGTATTGCGGGTTTCCGGCCATCAACAACAGCACACCGGGGGGAGGGTGGCACTACGTTCGTGGCTTGCCCAAGCCGAAACCTGGACGATGACCGCCAGCACCCTTTCAGGGCAGACACGGTGGACGGCACTGGCGATCTGGCATGCGCTGGCCTACATCTCACAGCTGGAACGGTCCTACGTAGTCGCCCCCGGCAGACGGTGGCTCTCCGTCGCCGCAGGACTGATCAACGACAAGACCGTCTCCCAGACCCTCCGCTTCCTCCGTGAACTGCCCGGCGCGCCCATCCTGCTCCTCGAAAAGGGCAGCGGTGCCGCCGCAGACAAGTACGCGCTGGTGACACCCCGCAGCAACGGGCACGAGATCGAGGCCGATCCGACCCTGGTCGCGCACGCGAAGGTCGGGCCGGTTCACCCGGCCTGGCACATCCTCGGCCTGCCAGGCTGGCGGGTGTTCGACGCCATCGAACGCCATGCACGCCACCACCGTGCACCGGTACGGCCCCTCGACCTTCCCGAGCTCACCGGCATGTGCACCACACAGGTCTACCAAGCCCTACGGCGACTCGCGAAGGTCGAGCTCCTGCACCGCGGACGCGACTGGGTCGCCCGCACGACCCGCACCCTCGCCGAGATCGCGACCGAACACGGCCTCGCCGAACTCCGAGCCGAGCGCATCGCCCACCACCGACGAGAGCGCCACGCCTGGCATGACCTGCTTGCCCAGTGGGAAGAACCTCTCACTCGACAAGATCTCGGCGACCCGGTCGCCCTGCTGGCTGACCCGCTGAGTCCCATCGAGCGCGCCGACTACCTCGCCGTCGTCATGGCCACCGGCCCGCCACCGCAGGGGCCCGAGCACCTCATGGCCGGAGCCAGTTCGGTGCACGAACGTTCCATGGACTTGTTGGAGGACCTTCTGGGCGCCTCGCCCGTGACGGCGTGATCGTTTGGGCAGGTAGTGAATCTGCTGCAACGCACTTGTTCGTGGTCGATCCACCTGATTCGCAGGAGGGAGTCGGCGGCAATCTGTGGAGGCCAGCTTCACGCATCCAAGTAATTCTGCTACGCAGAGCGACTAGTCGGTGCTTAGTCTGCGAGTTCTGCGGTTTTTCGCTCTTATCTCGTGACTCGATGTCAGCCCCGTGCTTAGGGTGTTGTTTGTCGAGGTCAGGAGTCTCCGTGAGACATCTGCGATCGAACGCCACGCGGTGCGGCAGTTGATAACTCGCTGTGCCGCAGCGCGTCCTGGCGGCATGACCGCATTAAAGCATTCGGTCATCGATAGCGCAGTCCGCCGATAACGAACGAGCGTCACATGAGGATGTAGCGGACCTCTGGCATGAAGTGACGGTGTCGGCATGACCGACGGAGTGACGAAGGGTTTCGGGTGGGCGTGAGAGCAAAACGACAAGAGCCGAGTGTCGATGTGGAAGCCGCATCGCCACCGACGGCACCGGCCACGACCACCAGCCAGGTGGTGTGGATGCCGGAACCGGCGGCCTGCGGCGGCAGGCTCGACCCAGGCCAGTCGCTCATTCCTCAGCTGCTGGCCGACATGCTCGACTGGCACGTCTGGCCGGCCGCTTCCTCATGGCCGAATGGTGCGTGTGCCCGGACGGTGTGCGAGCACGTGGACTACGAGCTGATCTGGAGCAGCAGCCCCGAACTGTTCTCCCGACACGTCAAGCCGGGCGTACCACCACCCGAGGTGCTGTGGGCCGCCAAGCACGAACTGGCCGATCTGGGCTACCGGCTCATGTTCGACATGCAGGTCGAACAAGTCGATGACGAGATCGCTCTGGTGATCTACGGCGCTGGGATCGTGGGCAGGATGAGCGACGCGGCATGGCAGGCCGCCGCACCCTTGCTGACCACCTGCTGCGCAGCGGTTCGCGAGCCCCGCGATGACGTGGATCTGGGGTCACTGCTGGAGTTCCGTCCGGCACGAGATCCCATTGCCGGAGGCACTCGGCCGATCTCGAACCGGGTCAAGCCCGAACTGTGGCAGGTCGGGGACTGGTTCCATACCTGGTGGTCCTATCCCGCTTCCGGACCGCTCCGCGACGGATGTACATGCGTTGCCCATACTGCGGCGGAACGCGTAGTGACCTTCGGGGGCAGTCGCAAATCCTGAATCCGCCACCGCAGAGACAAGCTCTACCTCGGTGAGGCTCATACGATCCCGTGCAGGCTGGGCTCCGAAGTACCGTCAGCAATACCAGTAAAACCAGTAGAGCCATCAGTGTCATTGGATTGGCAGTGTCAGATAACTCTTTGCCGCGGCCGAATGCGAACACATTCGGCCACTTTTGCATGTCAGAAAACGGCGGAAAGATTCTGCTGCGGGATTTGAGTCGGATTGCTTGACGTAGCGATCGATACTGCAGAAGTCTGGATCTGACGCAAGCGTCTCCGAGTTGAATTCGTCACCAGGATCCCGCGGGCGCTGCTCGAACAAATCCAAGGATCATCTCACGAGGGAGCATCATGGCTTTTCGGCTCTTGCGCGCGGCGGGAATCGCCGCCGGAAGCTCGTTGATCGCGCTGCTGGGGACCTCGACCGCGTCCGCTCAGGTGGTGGACTCCGTGCAGCCGGAACTGCACGCCGACGCCGCCGCCGACACGCCCACCTGGCGGGTACAACCGCAGGCCCGTCATCGACTCGGTGGGCCGCGACTCCCGGCGCAGCAGGTCGCGGTGCGGCTCGCACTCGGTCGCGCAGGGGTGGTCATCGACTCCCGAACCGCGCGGTCGGTCGTCGACTACACCGCGCGCACGCCGTCGCTTTGGCAGACGCCGCTACGGGGCCTGCTCCACTGATCGGCGATCGCCGATCAGTGGAGCAGCCGCACGCTGACGCCTTCAGGCTTACTCGTAGCGAAGCGGCCGTGTGAGGCGGTGAGGTGATGTGCCGGTGCGCAGCTCGAGATGTGCACCGGTGACGTCACCTCCCCGCGAGCTTTTGGCAAACGACGGAGTAGTCCTTAGTGGACTGTGAGAATGCTTTCGATCGCGACGACTCGTCTGTCCGGTGACCACTACCTGGACTGTGCTGTATGCGTCCACGAGGACTCCGAATTTCTGCAGGGATTGGTCCACGTCTCCTTCATCACCAAAGGAAGACACTCATGATCGGTCGCATACAGGCTGCGCTGCTGTTGGCCGTAGCCGTCCTGTTCGCCGCCGCGTGCACCAGCGGCCCTACCTCGGCGACCACGTCGAGCACTACGACATCAGCCACCGACCAACCCGCGCTGCTCGATGCCGTCCCGGAAGCCAGCCGAGCCAAAGCGATGGCCTACGCCGGATTCCGGGCGATCGACCCCTGCGCTCTACACGACCCGAGCGCCGCACAGACCATCAGCGGTGACCAGGTCGACGAGCTCCTCCCGAACCTGGACGGCCTCAACCAGTGCGTCCTGCGACTGACCCGCGGTGAGTTCGCCGCCACCTGGACGCTCTACCTGGAAGTCGGCGCCGACTACGACGCGGGCCGTCAACGCGACGCCGCCCCCGAAACCATCGGCGGCAGGCTGACCTACCTCGAGGACAACGAGGACGGGACCGGCTGCGATGTCGCCCGCCCGCTCGACGACACATCCGCGATCGTGCTGCGCGTCCGCAACCACACCAGCCGCAGCGCCCAGGACCAGCCGACGATCGCCCCCTGCGACCTGGGACGCCAATACGTCCAGGCCGCAGCCGCGGTCTGGGCCGACCCGCCACATCGCGACCGCGGACTCACCAGCCCCGCATTGACCCTGGCCGCGCTGGACCCCTGCGAAGGAGCCGCGGCGCTGCTCGAGGAATACGGGGACGCCGCGGAACTGCACCCGACCGAACCGTTCAAGTGCGGCGCCCGCGCCGGATACGGATCCGGCGCCGGTGGCAAGGACAAACCGAAGCAGGAGAAGGAAAAGGAGGAGGTCACCGTCAGCTTCGCGGTCGAAGAGCAGCCGCTGAAGTTGGCCGGCCAGAAAGTCAACGGCATCGAGCACACCGCGCTGACCGTCGGCGACCGCAAGGCCGTCGCGGCCGCCAGCAAGAGCGGATGCCGCACCGCGGTCGTGTGGGACGACAACACCTGGATGGTCGCCGACGCTAAGACCGACACCGCCCCGAAAACCTACGAGGTGGTCGTGATCCAGGCCCCGTCGTGCGACACCGCACAGGCCACCGCCGACAAGGTCCTCACGAAGATGGGGCGGCGATGAACAACCGCACCAAGCTCGTATTCGGCCCGCTGGTCGCAGCAGTGGCGGCGGTGCTGGCCGGGTGTACCAGCGTCATCGGCGGCCACGCCGTCCCCGCCTCCGCCGGAGCGTCGGCGAGCACACAAGTCCCGGTCGACGTCGAACCCGCGGGCGGGTGCGCCCGCAGCGCCGACCCCGCCACCTGCGTGGAATGGACGCAGACCGCGGTCGACACCAACGAGAAGCTGGTCGCCATCGCACAGACCGACCCCGAGGCCGCAGCCCAGATGGTCTGCTCCGCGCTGTCGGACACCCAATGGCAGACCTACCTCGGCGCTGCCTTCTACCGGTACGTGGACAGCGGAACCTGCATGGTGTCCTCGCAGGACAACCAGCTCTTGGTCCGAGCCGCCGTCGTCACCGGCAAGTCCTGGTCGGACTTCTTCGAAGCGGCGGCCAAGGACCCCAAGGTCGTGGCCATCAGCACGACTTTCAAGATCAACGGCAAAGCCGTGATCCGGTCCGCGCCCAAGGACACCGTCGACGGGATCGGCCAGGACCTGGAAGACCTGACCATCGGCGCCGGCGACGAGTTCAAACCTTGGGTGTTGCGCGTCCAACTCGTCCTGCAGCAACCCCGCGGCAAGGTCTCCACGACCCCGGTCGATCGGACGCGGTTGGCCTCTCGCGACGCCCTGGTCGGCGACCTTCTCACACGCCTCTTCCCGTGAACCTGACCGCTACCAATCCCTTGGGGGACAACATGACCGTGCTCAAGTCCGTCCTGCGTTGCGGCTTGGCCGTGGCCGGAACGCTGCTGGCGGTGGCCTGCACGTCCGCACCCGACAACAGCACCGCGTCAACCCCTGACTCGGCGTCGACCCGTTCACCGACGTCCGCCGCGCCGAGCAGCTCCGCCTCCGGCTCGGTGACGCTGGGCGACCAGAACAAGCCGGCCGACGCCTCGACCAAGGGCGCCGCGTTCGATCCGTGCAAGGTCCCCGGATGGACCGCATTCCCCGCCGCGGTACGCCCGAAGAACGAGGCGGACAAGCCACCACGACAGCGTGAACCCAAGGCCAACGACCCGTTCGAGATCTCCTGCTTCTACGACAACAGCGAGGCCGCCAGCACCAGCGCGGCAGGCCGGCACTTCGTCGCGACCGTGCTCTGGGCGCCGAAAGGCAACATGCCGGTAGACCCAGGGTTGCCCCAGAACCAGGCCGCCGCGAACGACCCCGACAGCAAGGTCGAGGCCAAGACGATCGCCGGCAGGCCCGGACTGCTGCGGTCCGATAGGAACGCCACCAGCAGGGAACCCACCTGCGGGGCGCTGGTCGAGTTGGCCGACGGCAGCACCGCGGGCGTTCTGCTCGTCAACGGCCAATACCCGGATCAGGACACGTGCACGATCGCCGAAGGCGCGGTCGCCGCCGTGGTGAAAGCGACACCATGACCAGCCCAGACAGCGTGGCAATTCACGCGCTGACCGGCGACATCGAGGTGCTGTCCTCCACCTCACCGAATGCCGCTGCGGCTCCCACACCGTCAGCGCAGGAGTTGACGCGGCCGATCCGCCGGATCAGCCGACCGGTCGCGGCGTGGCTGGCGATCGCCCTGCCAGTGCGAGCGCGGTGGCGTGGCGCACCGGCAGGTCTGCTGCCCGCTCTGCTCGTCCTGGCAGCCGCGCTCGGGATCCTGGCGTTGCGCCTGACCGACATCGACACCGAGGCAGGACCCGCGCCAAGGTCGGAACCTGCCGTCGAGCAGGCGGACACCACGGCCCGCTCCGACCCGGAGCACTCAGTGGTCCCGGTAGGCATACCGGCCACCGAAGATCCCACCGGGCCAAGCCCGGTCCAGCTCACCACCGGGCAGTTAGCCGCCCTGCCACAGGCCAGCGTGGTCGACTCCGTCCCCGGCGCTCCCGCCGATCCGGCGCCGACGACGGAGCTGGACGGTCAGGTGCTGCACCCGATCGAGACGACCGTGGTCTACACCGCACCGGGTGGCCCCGCGATCGTGTCGCTGCCGGCCAGGCTGCTGGGAGCCGACACCTGGGTTCCGATCGTCGACCGGCAACCGGGCTGGGCGATGGTGCTGCTGCCCACCGTGGTTCCCGACGGGGCGCCCAGTCCGGCCGGGTGGATCCACCTCACCCGCTCGATCGCACTCGACCGCATCGACCGGCACATACGGATCGACAGCCGCAACGGCAGCATCTCGGTGATTGGCCCACTCGGGGCGGCAGGGCACGGAATCACCGGCGCGGTACCGCGGATCGAGGGCGGCCGTCGCACGTTCGTGGCACTGGCCCCCGCCTCACGGCCCACCTACTGGCCGGCCTCGGTGTGGTGGCCCGTGCTGGTGCGCACCGACCGCCTCTGCCCGCACGTCCTGGGCGGGATGGTGATCCCCGGACTGCGCTGGGACTCATCGACCGACCGACTGGACGCGGCCGGCTGCCTTCCGATCCCGCCGGCGACGCAACCGCTGTTGCGCGACCTTCCCGCCGGAACAGCAGTCTTCTTGAACTGACCCCCCGATACGACCACCACGCGCACATTCCGGTGGCGCATTTTTCGCCGCCGCTGCGGATCGCATATAGCGCTCGACTCCGCCCACGCCTCATAAGGATATCGGCGTGATGAGCAGGGCAACTCAAACGCTTCACGCGACCAAGTTCTCGGATCGAGCTGATCTGGCTTCCGCTTCGCTCCGATAGATGTTCGCACCAACAAACAGAAGACGGCACCCGTCTGTCCAAAGGAAGGAAATTCCCGTGAACAGCTCAATTCTCAGGCGCGTTCTCGGCGTCCTGGCCATCGTATTCGGCCTGACGCTGACCTTGATGGGCGGCAGCGCGTCCGCGCAGGTGACCGACAGGGACGCACCCGCGACAGCATCACAGGCCGGCACCGTGTCGCCGTACCCATCCGGACCTGGGATCAAGCAGCAGGACACGCTGGTTCGCGACGCCGCACAGCCATCCGGCGGTGTCAGCACCCAGGGCGCGGAAATCTGCGGCTACTGGCTCAACCGCGATTCCTACTACACCCACTGCGGCTCCAACTCCATCGTCATCCACGTCGACTTCGCCTTCACCAGCGACCGGGAGATCACCGTGTGGCCGGGCCGCACCAACCTGTCCCAGCACTGGGCCCTGCGAAATCAAGGAGGCTGGATCTACGACGCCTACTGCGTTCAGCGCTGCTGACCAAAATCGGCAAGAAGACGCGTTCTTTTCCGTTGTGGCTCGATGGCCTGCACAGGGCCATCGAGCCACAACGAAAGACAATTCATTCACGAATCAGTGATGCAAGGAATGCGGTGACACGATGACAATGGGGTATCTGGCAGGGGCGATACTCGTGACGACATCGCTTGCCGCCTGTACGCCGCCATCGGTTGAGGTGCCCACGACCGATCCCGTGATCACCTCGACCGCGACTCCCGCGCCGAACAGCAGCGCGGACACCTCGCTGCCAATCGAGGTGCCGCCGCCACCGACCGCGCCGACAGCGGCCACGACGAACTTCCACGACCCGGCCGCGGTCGCACGCGACTGGATGACGCAGTGGTGCCCGTTCGACTATCGGGAACCCCGCAACAACAACGTCGAGCGCTCCACGGTTTTCGCCACCCCGGCGGCCAAAACCGCGGACCTGGCCCACGGCACCACCACCGAGGCCTACCGCACCGTCGTGACGCAGAAGCTGAGCCGCCGATGCGACCAGGTCACTGGCGCGATCACCCCCAACACCGCGCACAGCACGGAACTGGTCGCCGTACTGACCGCCCGCCGCACCGACCTGACCGCCGACGTGCCGGTCGCGTCCGACACGGTGGCCGTCGCCCGCTCGATGCTGCTCCAGCCGGACGGACGCTGGCTCGTCGACGTTCCAGCACCACTTCCTCGTTGAGCACACACACGCCCTTCTCCTGCCACACCCCAACAACACCTCGCTACGACAACGACTACCTCCCCGACCACCTGGTCACCACGACAGGAGCACGACCATGGACCCCCGCCGCGGACACAGCGCGTCAACCGTCGATGACGACGGCTTGGCCACAGCTATCACCACCGAACCTCTCGACGCGGCCACACCGGACAAACGCACCGCCGCAGCGACACGGACGTGGAGTCGGCCCGGTCGACGCCGCGAAATGCTGCGCTCAACCCGGCGCCAACCACCCCGCGGACACGCAGCTACACGAGCCGCTGGTTCCCTCACCTCCACGAGCCGCTACCGGCAACAGTTCCGGCGACCACGTCAGCCCCAATCCCGCACAGAGGCCCACGACACGCCAGACGAAGCCGACGCGGCCACAACGGACACATCGAAAGGAGAGGAACGGAAGCCCGTTCCTGGGCGGCACCGACGACGGGCCTACAAGGAGCGGTTGATCGCCGCGGTGAAACTGGCCAAGGACTTGCAACTCGCCGGTCTCTGGGTCGTACTCGCCGCCACCTCGTCCAAGACCGCAGCGTGCATCGCGCTCGCGACGATGGCCCTGACCCACCTGGTGGTCACCGCGGCCAAACAGCAAGCACCGAACTCGCGATTCACAGCGACCACCGCACTGGCCAAAGACTTCCTACTCGGCGGACTGTGGCTCACCCTCGCCGCCTGCTCCGGCACGCAGGCGGTGTCCGTTGCGCTGTCAGCGATGGCGGTGACCCACCTGGTGGCAACCCTCTCGACCGCCGGAGAGCGACTCCTGAGTAGCGAAACCCCACCTCACGTCGGTGGCGGTATCACCAGCGCGAACGAAGCGACCCACCACGCCTCAGCGACCTGAACGAACCTCGGCGCCACCAAGAGGGGCCTCACTACGGATCTCACCTCGCCACCGCCGTGCTCGGTGCGAGAGCACAGAGGTGGTGTGTTCGTCCGTCCCGTTCCGGGTGGGTCTCGCACAGCGTGATGAGGGGCTGGGTGGGGTCACGCCGCATACCGCCGCGGCGTGACCCCACCCAGCCCCTCATCGGTGTCGTCGCGCCCCACCCGAAGCGGGGCGGACGAAGCGGATCACGAGAA